>ERZ808262.153-NODE-153-length-52237-cov-28.120980_pt1 | contig 52237 bp, 40 predicted proteins | sample MGYA00520895_ERZ808262 | MGnify/ENA primary metagenome ERZ808262 (study PRJEB31516, sample SAMN03275588) | gut metagenome | biome: mammalia-associated habitat; material: feces | host: Papio cynocephalus | place: Kenya | collected 2012-08-02 ... | reverse complement strand
GGCTAGCCCCGTAGTGAGAGGCTGGCGTTTTTGCACTTCGTTTAAGAATCTACATGTGGTACTCCTATGGAGAGACGGGACGAGGATGGTGCGAGAAGCCTGCGAGGATGCCAATGCTGCGAACATCGGGGTGGGGGAACAAATTCCAGATTAGACTGTTTAATTACCTATAATGTCACTTGATGTCCGCAGTTGTTTGACAAAGGCTTCTGCCGCATTGCAGTGAAATTTGATTCCGCGAAAGCGTTCCATTACTTTATGCCATTTGTCAAGTATTTCGGGCATTCCTTGACTGACATGGCACAGACAGGCTTCATGTTTTTTTTCAACTACGGCATCAATGTTTACGTAATCTGTCGGGACAAAGTTCTGAGATTGCAGTCCAGACATCGCTTCGGCATAATACAGGTCGAAACTATGGTCAAGTTGGCGCCATGCATCGTCGGGAGTTTGACAGTTAAAAAATAATAAAACGTGAAAATAATTGGCTTACAATTTGGTAGAGCCAATTTTTTGTTTATACCTTTGTGGTAATACTTGGCAGTACCATCCCCGCGTATTAACAAAAGAAATGAAACTAAGTTTTTCGAGACCACAAAGACCACACACTATATATATTCTGAAGTCATTCAGGGATAAAGACGGGAAAAGCACGTCCAAACGAGTGAAAACCCTCGGCTCTGAGGAGGAGATAGAGGCTAAATACGGCTGCTCTGACGGCCTGGAGTGGGCTAAGGCCTATGTAGCAAAGCTCAACGAAGAGGAAAGACGCGGGAACGAGAAGGTGTGCATAGAACTATCCCCGAATAAACCGGTGGAAGAAAGTGCGCAGAAGCTCGTAAGCGGAGGCGATATTTTCTTGCTGCCGCTATATAACCGACTTGGATTGCCTCAGGCGTGCAAGGAGATTTCTAATGGTTCGAAGATTAAGTACAATCTGGAAGAAATTATGCAGGCGCTAGTGGTGCTTCGCGTGCTGTATCCTTGCTCGAAACGCAGTACGCTGGCGCTAAATCAAAACCGCATCAAAAAAGCAACTATTGAGATAGAGAACATCTATCGGGCTCTCTCGCTATTGAGCGCTCATATCGATTATATTCAGGCCACCGTATGGGAAAATTCTAAAAAGATTATTGATCGCGACACTCGCGTGGTCTACTACGACTGCACCAACTACTACTTTGAAATAGAGGACAATGATTTGAAGTACGACGCCCCTAAAAAGCCCAAGCGCAGAGTCGGCATTCGCCAACGGGGGAAGTCGAAGGAACATCGTCCCAACCCTATTGTGCAGATGGGCCTACTTATGGATGCAGATGGAATACCCCTGGCATTCACCATCTTTCCCGGCAACGAATCGGAACAGCCGTCACTACAGCGCATAGAAGAAATGGTCGCCGAACAGTTCGGTCTTACAGAATTTGTCATCAGCACCGATGCCGGCCTTTCAAGTGAAGACAATCGCCGCTACAATATGACTGAAGGTCTGGATTATATAGCAGTGCAATCTCTCCCCAAATTGTCCGAAGCCGACCAAGCTATGGCTCTCGACCCCCGAGGATGGCGTATCGCATTCCGAGACAAATCACTGAGACCCATTGACCCGGAAAATCCGGAACGGGACATCTTCAATCTTGAGGAAATCAACTTCGCGATTGAACGTAACACCAAGTTTTACAAAGAGATAATAGTCAATAAGTACATCAACGGCAAAAAGTCTACAGCACGTCCCGAGCGCGTTATCGTCACATACAGCTACGAATTTGCTCAATATCTGCGCCACAAGAGAGAAGAGAGACTGGCTTGCGCCGAAAAAATTGTCAAGAAAAAAGAAAGCAAATCACGCCAAAGTCAGCAAGATCCTCGCCGCTACGTAAGCACCACTTACGTAACAGCTGACGGCGAAGTGGCCGAACGAATACATATGGCCATCGATTATAACGCCATAGAAGCAGAAGAACGCTTTGACGGCTTCTATGCCTACGCTACCTCGCTTGATGATGATGCCCTCGTCGTACTGCGTGCACGCTCCTTCCATCACGAAATCGAGCACCTGTTCCGTACCACCAAGTCTTTCCTCGACGCACGTCCGGTGTATCTCCAGCGCGAAGACCGCATCCGCAGCCACTTCCTGATATGCTTCCTGGCTATGACAATCCTGAAAATACTGCAAAAACAGCTCGGAATGCCCCAAGTAAGCATCGAGCAACTAATCTCGACCCTCCGAGATATAAAATTTGCTCATTTCAACGGATTAGGCTATGCACCAATGTTCACTCGCAATGCATTGGTAGATAGGCTTCAAGAGCTTGCCGGCGTTCGCGTAGACACCGAAATTGTTCCTCAGAAAACCATGAATAAGCTATATCGCAGTGTTAATGCAGGTTAAATAATATAGGCCCACTTGTAATACTACATCTCAGACGGCTATAACCGCCTGGGATGCAGTGCATTATGAGAGAAAGTGTCAAAGACGGAAAAGTACAAAAAATCTGCGAAGCACACAATAGGAGTGTTGTCCGACCAATTATCACAAATTAATGACCCAGTGCAAATATATTGCACGCGTCTGAATATACCTTTGCGTTATACAAAAGCAAAAGATAAAATGGAACGACGACTAAGTGCTACTCATCCTGTAATATTAAGCGAGGATGTACTCAAAACGATTAGAGAACTGCCCGAAGAAGTGCGTCAAATAATAGCTCGCACATTTACCAATGTGGTTTTATTGTCCCAAGATGTCTCGGAACAATCGCTGACACCGATACAATCTATAATCTGGGCAATGATATCTGCCTGTTTGAGATGTGATAGTCGACGGCTTATGAACAGGCTATCGGACATCTGCTAAGAAGGAATAATACGACAGAGAGAAAATCCGTAACAAAAAAAACGCCCGGTCTTTGCGAATATGCCGGACGTTACTTATTATTACGGACTTAGCGTTCTGATAGGTCTAAATCATTAACAAAGACCTGTTTATAAAGGCGTTGAGATCTTCACCTTTAAGCATTCCATTACTAAGAAGAGCTAGGTCAACAAGCTGTTTAACCACAGGCTGAGATGCGGCATATTCAGCTATGATATGCTCTTGTTCGTCTCTAACAGACTTTGTTGAACTCTCAAGATCCTGCATTTTTTTCTGATCTTCTTCATTCTTTTCGTCTTTCTTTCCTCGAAGTTCGGACAAAGCCTTTTCATCAGCCTCAAGCTTTTGGGCTAAAGGCGCGATTTTGGACTCAAGTGCATCATCGGCAGCCTTTGTCACACGTTCGACAATAGGATTAGAGATATTGACGATAACGCTGTAGCTGTCCGGCATTTCGCCATAGAACGACATTCCGGGCTGAAACTCGGCCATATCCTTCATTCGGCGCATATACTCGTTCTGCGTCAGGACTATCGGTGCACTTTCAGGCGAAATGGCCTCGAAACTTACCATATAGTTCACTTTCTCATCTTTGGGCAGCAGTGAGCGAAATAGGGTGGTGTATATGTTGCGCTGCAAGGCTGATAACTCAATTCCCTTATGCTCGGCTTTCGGAATAAGATTATCTATGATATCGCTATCTACACGCACAAGTCTAGTCTTTTCGAGTTTGTTTTCAAGCAGCCCGACAAAGTGGCTGTCAAGTTGTCCGTCAAGGACAATAACTGAATAGCCTTTTTCTTTAGCTGTCTTGACGTACGAGTACTGAGCTTCAACATCTGTCGTATACAGATATACGGTGTTGCCATCCTTATCAGTCTGTTCAGGCTGAACTAGAGCCTTGTATTCGTCAAGCGTGAAGTGTTTGCCCTCTGTGTCTTTGAGAAGACAGAATTTGAGGGCTGCTTCACAGAACTTCTCATCGGTAAGCATACCATATTCAATGAATATACGTATATCATCCCATTTCTTCTCAAAGTCTGCTCGATCTTTGCGGAATATCTCATCCAGACGCGAAGATACTTTCTTGGTGATATACGATGATATTTTCTTTACTGCGCCATCTGACTGCAGATAGCTACGCGAAACGTTCAACGGAATGTCGGGAGAGTCTATGACACCTTGCAAAAGCATCATAAAGTCCGGGACTACACCTTCAACCGAATCTGTTACATATACCTGATTACAGTATAGCTGTATACGATTCTTGGTAATCTCAAAGTTGTTCTTAAGTTTCGGGAAGAACAATATACCGGTCAGCGTAAATGGATAGTCCACATTAAGGTGTATCCAAAACAGCGGATCATCTTGTCCGGGGTACAATTCATGATAGAACGCAAGATAATCTTTGTCGGTAAGTTCTGACGGCTTCTTTATCCAGCTCGGTTCTGTATTGTTTATGACATGGTCACGATCAGTGTCAACCATCTTACCATCCTTCCACTCCTGTTCTTTACCGAAGATTACCGGTACCGGTAAGAATCGACAGTATTTCTTAAGCAACGCATCTACACGAGCTTGTTCGAGAAATTCCTTGTCGTCATCGTCTATGTACAAGATGATATCAGTGCCTCTCTCTGTTTTATCTGCATCTGTCATCGTGTATTCAGGCGAACCATCGCATTCCCAACGTACGGCCTTTGAGCCTTCCTTGTATGACAAGGAAACGATAGCCACTTTTTTAGAAACCATAAATGCCGAATAGAAACCCAGGCCAAAGTGACCGATGATTGTTGCGGCCGAATCCTTATATTTCTTCAGGAATTCTTCTGCCCCAGAAAAGGCTATTTGGTTGATGTACTTGTCGATGTCTTCAGCAGTCATTCCGATACCATGATCGCTGATTGTAAGCGTACCGGCTTCTTTGTCTATGGACACACGGACATCCAAGACTCCTGTCTCGCCTTTGAATTCGCCCATAGAAGACAGCGCTTTCAGCTTCTGAGTTGCATCTACAGCGTTTGATATCATCTCGCGCAGAAATATCTCGTGATCGCTATAGAGAAATTTTTTGATTACGGGGAAAATGTTCTCCGTAGTCACTCCAATTATTCCTTTTTGCATATCTTTATTGTTTTATGTTTCGTTTTTGATTGTATTGAGTCTATAGCAAACCCCGTGCCACAGCTACCGGAACAACAGGGTAGGGCTGTTATGAAGCAAAATATTCTTACATACCTACCGCGTATTATCAATGTTTATTGAGTGACTTTACTAAAAATGGTTATTCACATTAATCGTATTTCACCATACAATTTGCGAGAGCACAAACGAGTAAAACCGGGAATTGACAACCGGTAAGAATTCAATCCAATGTTACCAATTGTATCAAGATAGACTTCAACTACAACAATCTATTTGTACAGATTTAAGAGGGCACTCATTTGTCAAACGATCCGTCATTTTTTCCTTTTGCCCTCCCTTATGGAGAGTATAAGACATAATAATATTCGATAATCTGTATTATGTTAAATCATATATACAAGTCAAGATGAAAGTCCTATTATGTGTCAATATTGATAAAGATAAATACGAGGTCATATCTGTATGTAGATTCTCTAAACATCAATGAAGCATCAACTGATTATCCTATATGTGGCCTTAGTTTCATTGTACAATATGGACGAAATTGCCTATTATGTTCTAATCATGTATTAATAGTTTGGGGTATACCAATTCGTGTATATGCATATACTTCGATAAACCATACATATAATTAATATTAGCACCGTTTGATTTGGATAAATCCTATTCTTAATCTGCAAATACAATGATAGACGTCTCTTATCTTGAATTCATTGTAATCGCACTCTTCTGCAACTGCAAATAGCACGATTACGCTATCAATACACATTACTTCTATTTGCAACTGCACTTATAACAACTACAGTCGATCCGGTTCGATTTATAATCATTTTTTATGCAAACGCGCACTACGTTTACTCTCGTCAAAAATATGCTGCGTATTCTGGTTTGCTCTTTTTAACAATTACCACAAGCCATTAGAAATCATACATGTTACATTGTTTCTATAAACTACTACTATATCGTTACGCAAGTTACACGCCCGGGGTCACCTCAAGCTGATGTAATATCAAGTGATTAATCTATAATCCAATATGTTATACACACCTATTTAAATCATTAGCTCATGTATGAGTAGCTCTACCCTCCCACCCTATCACATCTCTATAAAGAATATAATTACCCTGATAATGCAAATGCAAACAAGTAGTATTTTATCATCGAGTCTCCTGTTTACAGAAGCAAACGGGAGACTCGATTTTGATTATTTACTTTTGTAGATACAGATTAATTCGTAAATTTGCAAAACAAACGTTTTTAATACATTCCATAAATGGATATAATCTCTCGTTTAAATGAATTTGTCGGCCAGTATAAGCTGTCGCCATCTCAATTTGCCGATAAGCTTGGTATACCGCGTCCTTCGGCATCTCAGATATTAAGCGGTCGCAACAAAAAAATCAGCAATGAATTTTTGGGCAAACTACATCAAGCATTCCCGGATCTTGATCTGATGTGGCTTATGTTTGGTGAAGCAAGAACTGCCTCATCCACTCGCTATACTCCTCGCAGCGAGCATACCGAACAGCTTGATAAACAGAATCCACTTGGCAGTGATGCTCCTACACTATTTGACACACAGGATAGTTTGCCATATCATCAGGGCGAAGAGCCTCAAACAAATAATGAACATGCATACGAAAGCGTTATCGATGATCTAAAAAACACTGCGCCATATCTACGTGAGATTAAAACTGTCAATCAGTCACCAAAAAATGTAACGCCTGTCTATCATACATCCGATACAGAAGTAACCCAAGCAGCTTCAGTCGGCTCGCCTGCAGCTCAACCGAGCAGTCCAGCTGATACTGCTTCGACATCACCGAGTACTATACAAGCATCGAAACGCATAGAGTCTATCATAGTATATTATACAGATAAAACGTTTGAGGTTTTCAAACCAGAATAGCTGAATTTCAATAATATTCAAAAGAATATACTTCAGTAAAAACAAAGCGAGGCCACGGATCAAATCCGTGGCCTCGGCTATGGGAGGGGATATATAATGTTTACTTGACCTTTACAACGAGGTAGTTAGTCGTCTGCCAGAACTTCTTGGCATTGGTTATTCGAAGCACTTTGCTGCCGTTTTCGTCTTCGATTACATACGAGTCTTTGGGCTGCTTGGTAAGCACTTCGGCCTTTTTAGCATACAGCGGTATGCGAGTCAAGTTTCTCTTGTCCGACTTGGTGAAGAAGGCTTGGTCAAACTCGCCTTCCATGAGTTTACTCTTACGCAAAAAGCCTCCGCCCTGAACGATATTATGTTCTTTCAGCTCTTTGTCGCTACCGATTGCGTAATAGCAGAAATTGAGTTCGTTTGTGAGATCTGTAGCCTGGCGACGAGCTTCATCTCGCTGATCGGTTACACCGGCCACTGTTGTAGTTAGCGAATCAACCTGATTGCCCAAGGCACCTATACGCTCATTTGCCGAAGCGAGTTCGCCTGTCAGACGCTCAATTTCTTTACGCTGTTCTTCTATTTGGTTCTTGAGCGAAGTGATGGTCGATTGCAACTTATTGGTGTACATCTTTGACGAGGATAGCTTTTTCTCCAGCTCTTCAAGACGTTGCTTACGCTGTTCCAACGCCTCTTGTATTGATGCGATGTCTTGGCGTATTTGCTGCCTCTGGTTCGGCGTTTCATTCTTTCCTACAGCAACGATACCTTCCAAGGTCTTTATTTGGTTCAAACCGTCCGAGATGTCATTGACCAAAGACAGCAACTCGTCTCGGTCCGATACAGCCTGTTCCAGTTCCTCTTTCGTCGCCTCTTTCAATGCTTCTGCATTGTCTTCGCTTACTTGCGGTGTCTTGGAGCATCCTGATGCAGCAAGCATTACAGCCATAGCTGCCACCGCGAATGTTTTGATACGTTTCATAGCTAACAAGTGTTTTAGTTAATAATACTATATTTACATACAGTCTATTTATTTGTCATTATCTGCCGGCTCTTCCTTGTACTTGTTTCGGTGTGAGCCGGCTATATTGGTTTTAACTGCCGGAGCCACAATAATTACGATTTCGCCCTTAGGCGCATTTGACATATAGTAATGTATCAGCTCGTTAAGTGTTCCACGCATTGTACTTTCATATACTTTAGATATTTCACGTGATACAGATGCCTCTCGCTCACCACCGCAATACTCGGCGAGTTGCTCAAGTGTCTTTACAAGCCTCAACGGAGATTCGTAAATAATTGTGGATACATGAGATTCGGAGATCTCTACAAGCCGTGTCTTCCGTCCCTTTTTAGTCGGTAAAAAACCTTCAAAAAAGAATCGATCACACGGAAGGCCCGAATTGACCAATGCCGGGACAAAGGCCGTTGCACCGGGAAGCGTTTGAACCGTTATATCGTTTCTGCGGCATTCACGTGACAGCATAAAGCCGGGATCGGAAATTCCGGGAGTACCCGCATCGGATACCAGGGCGACATCTTCGCCTCGTTGTAGAAGCGTAATGACACCATCTACGCTCTGATGCTCATTGAATTTGTGGTGACTTGATACCGGCGTGATAATTCCGAAGTGCTTGAGCAGCGGTGCACTTTTACGTGTGTCTTCGCACAATATTAATGAAGCCTCCTTGAGTACCGATACTGCGCGCGGAGTCATATCTCCGAGGTTGCCAACCGGCGTAGGAACTATATACAATACTCCGGTTGTCATTTTATCGAGCTGAAGTGATTGGTTATCGTTGCCACAAAATCCTTGACATTATCATCTTCCGGATCCCAGCCTATGTCTTTATATAGGAAGTCCAAAGCTTCGTCCAGATTATGCATAGCAGAGAGCGTGTTCAGTGTATCTGCAAACAACGCATCATTTGATCCAAACAGCTCACGACGATAGCGGAATTTATCGTTCAGAGTAAAAGCTCTTCTTAAATCCTGCGCTTCCCGCCTGGACAACAATTCGTCCATACGCAACGTTTCGTCTCGTACCGATGTCGATACATTTGGCTCTGCCTGCGATGTTTCCGGTGTCGAAGAAACAATCTTCTGCATTTGACTATCTTCCATGGGAGCTTGATTATCCGTTGCCGCTGGATCCGGTTGTTCCGATACATTTGATGACTCGGCAGCGACGATATAGTCTGTCTCCGTGCATTTACCTATTTCCGGCTCTTCATCCGGATTTTGGTGCATTTCTTCCGTAGATTGACCCTGCGTTTTGTCCATCTCAACCGGGCCCTCATCACTTACAGGGCAAGACCGGTCCAAGGACGCATACAATGTATTGAATGTATCTATCTTTTCGGATAGAATGTTTCTTGCATATTCCGTGTCACGGCTTTCAATGACACGCAAAAGCCCTTCAATCTCTATATTACACTTCAAAAGGTCATTAATTATTCGTTCCATATCGTAATTGTTGTATTATATTATCTCGTTTAGTTGCTTCAACAAATACTTTTGCAATGCCATTTTCAATTGCTTTCGGGTACAATAGAAGTTGTTGACCATTATTACAACCACATGCGTAGGATGGCATGATTCAATACTGTCTATCACGTATCCGGCGTAACACTGCACACCGTTTACGCTGCCGGTTTTGAATGCGAGACGTCCTTTATACGGAGTTTCGGTCATGAACGATCTCATAGTTCCACTTACACCGGAAACCGGGAACAACTTGATATATTTTGCCGAATCCTTATGTAGTGCCATATATTCCAAAATACAGCCCAACGTCAATGGCGAAATACGATTGGCGCGCGTCAGGCCGCTTCCATCCCATATACTGGTATACTGCATGTCAACGCCGCGCTGCTTCCACAGATTCATTTCTCTTGCAAGGGCCTCGGAACGGTCTTCGTCCGGTGCAAAACTGCGCAAAATGCTTTCTGCATACATATTATCGCTACGGCGCATCATCGACCCTAGAATTGTGTCCCTCGATGGCGAAAAACGCGAAAATATGGTTTCGACATCATCCGTGTCATCGTCATCGTCACATACGCACTTATGCCCGACTTCAACGCCGGCATCTGTCAGAGACTTGCGCAATGCGTATTCAAAGGCAATCCACGGATATGGCATAGTTGAGAATACATAATTGTTTCTTGACGTTTGAGGTGTGTATAAGCTCACGACATTGGATCCAATGCCGCGTACGATGCTTGTACCTCGTCTGCTATTATGCTTTTCTATTTTTATGTCCGGCACATACGGCGTTGTCTCTCTTGTGGTCGTATTCAATCGGTAAATATTATCTTTCCAATTAAACATATACCATCCTGCACCATATGCATAAGCGACATCACTTATTTCCCATTTCTCAACCGGGCCCTGCTGCGGAACATCGTCATCTATAAGACGTATCGAACCTGTCACCCTGGTTATACCCATTGACTTCAGCGAAGATACTATGGAATCAACAAGACCCCCATTACCAGAGAAATTGTCCGAATCAAGAGTCGGATCTCCGGATGCTATGATTTCGATATCTCCCTCCCACACTGATGGCGAACTCGATTTAGCGCCTCTAAGCCTGGCAATAGTTTCAAAGCGATAGTCTTCCGAAAGCAATGACATGGCCGATGCTGTTGTCACCGTCTTGATCACACTCGCAGGAACATAACCGCGTTCGATATCCTTAGCTACTATTGCTTTGTCTGTTCGTAGGTCTTTTATGTATATGCCAATGGATGCGCTTTTTTCGCCTGCTATACCAAGGGTTTGTCCCACAACTGACACAGGCATGGCCAAAAGAGCCGCCCCAAATATATAATTCATTAATTTATTAGTAATTGCAGTCATAAGCTATACAAAAATGCAATATATGTATCTCGCTCTCTTGAGAAGAAATACGAAGCGAAAGTACAAAAAAAAACTCTATTCCCAAATGATATTCAAGAATTGTTAGTATCTTTACATATATTTCACTAAAAGCGACAGTCAAAGCACAAACAATGCCTGTAAAAACAACTTTATATAAAGTGATAATAGCCGCATCCGTATGGTGTCCTATTGCATCCTGTTCTAATGGGGACGAATTAGACCCTAATGAAGCAGCCGATTCCGTATACGTTTTAGCGATTAATCATTCTTATGAAGACGTCCATATATTTCGTGCAAATTTTCTGTCCGATTATGACGACGATTTCCGAAGTAATGTTTACGGACTATTCAATGATTCTTCTTTGAGCCTACGTGCTGTGGCATTATATGCGACACATGCTGTAGACGAAATTGCAGATAGTATTTTTGCCTGTCATGCCGTAGAGCTATCTCATACCATATTTCACTATCTTACCGAAATCGGTGACACGATATCTGCATCAGAACTTGAAGCAGCAATAACGCAACGCTTCAATGCTATGGACTTGGACGAGAAGGCTCATTGGATTGTCGCTACGCTACCGCCATACGAGATACCACAGTATCTGGAAGAGGGCGATCGTGCGCTCATCCAACATATAGTGCCATTGTTAAATCAATCAGACAAAATCCGATTCAAAGCATCACTCAACACAATTCATTAAGAAAAAAAATTTCACAAGTACAAATATATGCCGACACACGAAAACGACCAACCGTCCGGAATCTCTCGTCTCGGATCACAAGATTTTAATAGCGTTATAGACGCCTTTAATGAACGATTGTTCCATATACCATACCCGACCGCCGCGCCTGCGTTGTTCGAACCGATAGACTACACTATTGAGTCCGGAGGCAAACGACTGCGCCCCACTCTGCTTCTGCGGACGGCTATGGCATGTGGCGCCGATGCTATGGATGCTATCAATCTCGCTATTGGCATCGAGTTGTTCCACAATTTTACGCTGCTGCATGATGACATTATGGATAACGCCGATGTAAGACGTGGACGCTCTTCGGTTCATTGCCGATGGAACGATAATGTCGCCATCCTCTCGGGGGATGCGATGCTTACCTTAGCCACCGGATATATGAATAGTATTCCGGGGGAAACCGGTCGACGCATATTCGAATTGTTCACAAAAACAGCTCTTGAGATATACCAAGGGCAACAACTTGATATGGAATTCGAAGATCGTGACAACGTATCCGTTGACGAGTATATTCGTATGATACGCCTTAAGACCTCCGTCCTGCTCGGATGTGCGTGTCGTATCGGTGCGATGCTTGGCAAGGTATCAGACGATGCCTGTAACGCCGCTTATGACTTCGGCGACAATCTCGGATTGGCTTTCCAGCTCAGAGACGACTTGCTTGATACCTTCGGCGACCCGGTTTTATTTGGCAAACAAATAGGCGGCGATATTCTTAATAAGAAGAAAACATGGCTGCTGATTTCCGCCATGCAACAAGGTAATAGCAAGGATATATGCTCCGCCTTAGACGCAAAGACGGATGATATGGACAAGATTGAGGCCGTCAAGTCCATATACCGTAGCTTGGACTTAGATGCCAAATGCCAACAACTCATTGACACTTATGCGCAACGAGCCATAAATGCATTGAACAGGATGGCGCTTGACAATTCACATTCCAATTTCTTCAGGGCTCTTGCCAACGACCTAAGCAAACGCCAAGCATGAGCAAAAAGATTATAGCGCCCCCTGCCCCTTTACCCCCGGGAGTATATATCACTGACACGCATACGCACTTGTATCTCAAAGATTTTCTTTCGGATACAAGCGCAGATGGCTGCTATAATGTGACTCAACGTGCTATTGACACAGGGGTGTCGCGTATGATTTTCCCGAATGTCAATGTGTCCACTATTGAGCCGATGAAAGATTTGGCCGCACGATTTCCCGATAATATACGCATGGCTATGGGACTACACCCCACCAAATTGCATTGAAAACACTTGAGCAAGATTTGGCTTGTGTCGCCGCCGAGCTCGACGAGGGAGGCTATGTCGCTGTGGGTGAAGTAGGTATAGACTTATATTGGGACAAGACTTTAGAACGCCAACAGATGCAGGTTTTAGACCTTCAACTGGGTTGGGCCGAGCATTATGGTTTACCCGTAATACTGCATTGCCGTGACGGCCTTTACCAAATGCTCGAGGTCTTACAAAACCACAGGAACCTTTCTTTTGTCTTCCATAGTTTTGGCGGAACAGTACACGATGTTGAGCACATACTTAGCGACTACAATGCCGTCTTCGGTATTAACGGCATCATAACGTTTAAGCGTAATTCTGTCATTGATATTCTGCCGACAATTTGGCCGGATAATATTGTACTCGAAACAGATTCGCCTTATCTCGCGCCGGTGCCCTACCGCGGTCGGCGCAACGAGAGCGCTTATATTGTCGCAACAGCAGCAAGTGTAGCTTTAGCTTTAGGCTCTAATATTGAATGCGTTGCCGAGAATACCTCACGCAACTCACAGCGTATCTTCGGCTTTTAGCAGCATAAAATGCGCCATTACTGCACATCCATATCTGATTTGAGGCGTTGACGTACAGCTTCGTACATCATTATACCCGCAGCTACGGAGACATTCAAGGATTGTATCCGGCCAAACATGGGGATTGATACCTTGGTATCACATTCGCGCATAACCTCTGCAGAAATACCGACATCTTCTGCGCCCATAACAAATACCGTAGGGGCTGTATAGTCTATTTCGGTGTAGTTTACATCGACTTTCTCGGATACGGCAACTGCGCGGTAGCCGTTGTCTCGCAAGAATTTTATGGCGGCGGCCAAATTGCGTTCGCGACACACAGGTATTAGAAGCAAAGCTCCGGCAGACGTTTTGACTGCATCGGCGCCGACGGATACGCTGCCTCGCTCGGGAATAATGATAGCATCAGCGCTGCAACATTCGGCTGTACGCGCTATTGCGCCGAAATTGCGCACATCCTTGACGCCGTCCAAGGCTATCATCAGAGGCAGGCGTCCTTGTTCATATAATTCGGGGACAATAACCCCCACTCGGCTATACTCTATGGCTGATAGTATGGCCAATGCACCCTGATGGTTTTTGCGCGTAATGCGGTTGATTCGCTCTACCGGGACGCGCATAGCCGGAATACGGTATCGATGCAATACCGCAAGAAGTTCGCCGGCCAATTCGCCTTGCAGCTCTTTCTTTATAAATACTTTATCAATATGTTTGCCGGCCTCTACGGCCTCTATTATGGCACGAAGTCCGTATATATAATTATCTTGTTCCATATCTTGTCGCGGCTGTTGTTTAAGCCGTTTTATTATTTTCTATAAGACTGACGGCATTGTTGTGTGCTGCATTATCTTCGGCGTTGGCGCCAAGCATCTTGGCTATTTCGTCTATGCGCTCATTCTCCGTCAGTCGTTTTACATTAGTATTTGTCGATGTTTCGTTGTCTTCTTTATATACACAGAAGTGCCTACCGGGTTGTGATGCAACTTGTGGCAAATGCGTTATGACTATAGTCTGCGTATGCCTCGAAATCTGTTCCATCATTCTACCCATACGTGTCGCGATATCTCCCGATACGCCGGTATCTACTTCATCGAAAATCAAAGTAGGCATTTTGGAATATTCGCTCACAATAGCCTTAATGGCCAATATCAATCGCGATAATTCGCCACCGGACGCAGTCTTGCCGACCGACATCAACGGCTGATTCTTATTAAAGGCAAAACGGAAGTCTATCTGATCCATTCCCAATGGCGTCAACTTGCTTTTGGATATCAAGATGTCACATCTGAGGTTTGATAGACCTAATGGTCGGGCTTTTTCAACAAGCGTTTTGCCGAATCTTGAGGCAGCCTCGATACGCATCTGTGACAATTGACGCGCTATAATGACCGCCTGTTTCTTTGCCTGCTTGGCGTTATCCTCAAGACGTCCAAGTGTGCCATTACTGTCGTGTATGATGTCTATACGTTCCTGCAATTGTTTCGCTCGTTCTATCAGCATGTCAGACGTTTCGACATTATGGCGCGTTTCAAGTGAATATATCCTTGACAGTCTGTCCTCTATTTCCTCCAACGGCATTGTGTCCACCGTCATTGCGGCAAGATGATCTGCCACGGTATCAGCAATGTCGTTTATTTCGGCCCGGACTCCTATAAGTCTGGCTGCGAGATCGGAGGCATCATCGTAATTCTCTTGCAAATGACCTAAATGTTCGATGGCAGTTGTCAAGGCTGCCACAATACCTCCATCTCCGATATTAAGACAATTGTTAACGGCCTCGAGATGCTCTCTCGCCGCAGTGGCATTAGCGGCACAATCGCGTTCGCGCTCCAAATCTTCTTGCTCGTGTGGTACGAGACCGAGTTCGTTGATTTGCTCAAGTTGGTAGGCAATATATTCTTCGTCAGCCTTATAGCGCTCGGCTGTATCCCGCACACGAGCATATTCATCCAGCGCATACCGATATTTATGATAGGCCTCTTGATATTGTTTTAATAAGCCGCCTGTTCCGGCGACAGAATCTATCACAGACAGTTGGTAACGGCTGTCCAACAGCGAGATGTTTTGATGTTGAGTATGTATATCCAACAACATTGACGCCAACGTCTGCATCCGGTCAAGTGTCGTCGGCGTATCATTTATGAATGCACGCGAATTGCCCTTGGCAGAAATCTCCCTGCGCATAATACATACGCCCTGAGGACTGTCTTCGATATTTCGGTCAAGCCATGCCGAGACTTCGGCAAGTCCGACAATATCAAATTCGGCTTCGATGACCGCCTTTGTAGCGCCGGCACGTACTGCCTTACTGTCGCTTCGAAGTCCCATTACGAGCCCTAATGCGCCCAAAATAACAGACTTGCCGGCTCCTGTCTCGCCTGTAATGATGTTCATCCCCGGGCCAAAGTCTAAGTCCAAGGATGAGATAAGCGCATAATTGGAAATATGTATGTGCCCTATCATCTTTTTGTCGGCGGATTTTTGATTTTGTCTAGACGGCTTTGCTCTGTCGGATATATGTTTTGCAATATATCGTAGACTTTGGTACGTTCTTCTGTCGTTGCCTTTGAATATACATTAACCAATTCGTCGAGTTTGGCGTCTTTGAACATAGAGAGTCCTACAGACATAGGCGCTACATCGAAAGCTTTTTGCAGATTATCCAAAGATTCCGTAATATTGGCTCGGCCTTTGTCCGGAGATGTTGCCATCTCGTCCAAACCACGGCGATGATATACATATAGTAAGTCTCTGAAACAAGATGTCTTTTGGTCTGTCAGCGCGGCCAATACGGCACTTCGGTTTTTTGTGTCTTCAAAAGCTTTCCATCCTGTCTCACCTGAAGATTGTGCCCATTGAACAATCTGTTGCAATTGATCGTATAACGCTTGCCCGCCTCGGCTTTCAAATGTATCCGAATCCATAGCGATAATCAAGTAGGCATAGAAGTTAAGTATTGCCGTCAACTGGCTTTCCATCGAATTCTTAGAGAACACCAGCGGCTCGTTTTCTTGATATGTGAATTCGATTTTGGTGTCCTTGAAGTTTAGTACCGTGGTCGTATACGAGGAATTGTATACCGGACGCGTTGATTGTACCTGAAGATCTCCGGTGAATACATTGTCATTTACATCTTTTATCGTAAAGAATAAACGGCAATCAATTTTTTCGTTTACGGCAAATTTTGCATTAGTGAAATCTGTCGTATTCATGTACTCGTTTATAGCCTGCTCCAAAGTCGTAAACATGGATTTGTTTGTTCCTTGGACCTGCGAGGAGTTTATTTCCACCTTGCAGTTAAGCTCTTGAGCATATCCATCTATGGTCTTGGCCATACTTATGACCAAAATCATAATAGCAGTAATCGACCTAGTGGATAGATACTTCATATACTTGCGTCTAATTTATTTCAAAACAAGCTCTTAAGCGCTGTCAATATTTTGTCGGCTATAATAGCTTTGTTTTCAACTTCTGTTTGCAGTATTGTGCCAGACTGTGTCATGACCGACACTTGATTGCTGTCGAATCCGAAGCATGTTCCGGGATTTGCCAAGCTGTTAAGGACAATGGCATCCAACTTTTTACATCGTAGTTTGTCCATAGCATTTGTCTCGGCATCGTTCGTTTCTAGGGCAAATCCAACGACGCGTTGCTCGGAGCGTTTTGTCTCTCCCAAGGTTTTTGCTATATCCGGGTTCTTAACCAAGCGGATGCAATCTATACCGGCCGTTTCGCGTTTTATTTTCTTATCCGCAATTTTCTCGGGAGCGTAATCGGCAACGGCTGCCGCCAAAATTGCCATATCACAGTCTTCGAAAGCCTTTTGAGATGCGTCCAGCATCTCGCGTGCACTCTCGACCGCCACAACTTTCACTCCGGGATGTTCCATCGTCAGACTTACAGGGCCACTGATAAGAGTAACATCAGCCCCACGCTCAGCCGCTGCTCGAGCTAAGGCATAGCCCATTTTGCCGGAGGAGTAATTACCGATGAAGCGTACCGGATCTATTTTTTCGTACGTAGGCCCGGCTGTTATCATAATTTTTTTGCCTTTATAGTCTTCTTCTTTGGTGAAAAAACAATCAAGTAAGGTTACGATCTTTTCAGGTTCTTCCATACGCCCCTTGCCGCACAAGTGACTTGCAAGTTCGCCGGAAGAAGCCTCAATAATGTGGTTGCCATACGAGCGCAACAACGCAATGTTACGTACCGTGGACGGATGTACCATCATGTCAAGGTCCATAGCAGGGGCCGCAAATACCGGACAGCGTGCCGACAAGTACGTAGTAACGAGCATATTGTCTGCCACGCCATTGGCCATTTTAGCAATGGTACATGCTGTCGCCGGAGCTATAACCATTACATCTGCCCATAAGCCCAAATCTACATGACTATTCCATTGGCCGGTATTGGCCGTGAAAAATTCGCTGATAACAGGCCGTCCGCTTAGGGCGGAAAGCGTCACCGGCGTAATAAATTCTTTGCCATTGGGCGTTATGACAACCTGAACTTGTGCCCCGGCTTTTACTAGCAGACGGAGAAGGTATACGGACTTATACGCAGCTATACCGCCGCTTATACCGAGAATAATGTTCTTGCCTTTAAGCATACAAATATGTCTTGCTTCGATGAAAGAAAACAGCTGTAAATATACTACTTACCGGCAATACGATCGTATATGCGCTTAAAAGCCTCCTTGGTGTCCGGTAGAAAGTCTTTTTCTTGAACCCATTTGTAAAACCCTGGATTCTCGCGAATATAGTCTTCCGCTATCTTGCCTTTAGAGTCCTTGCCGAAATTAATAACTTCGCGATTTTTATCGTCATATATCAATTTTCCGGATATATCAACATTGCGTGTTCCGGGTTTGGTTAAAGATGTATATTCGCTCAAAGCATCTATATCAGTGGGAACGTCATCGTACTTATCCAATTGGGCCATAAGTACTTCGTATGTCGCTTCGATGTCAGCTTCGGCCGAATGTGCACCCTCTAAGTTTTTATCGCAATAGAATCGATAGGCCGCCGATAGGTTGCGTGGTTCTTTCTTGTGATATATAGTCTGCACGTCCACAAGCTTGTGTCGAGACAAATCAAAATCAATGCCGGCATTCTTGAATTCTATGCACAGCATCGGAATATCAAAGCGTGTACTATTGAACCCGGCAATATCACAGCCTTTAAAAATTTCGGCAAGAGATTTGGATACTTGTCTGAATGTCGGGGCATCCTTGACGTCTTCATCCGTAATATGGTGTACAGCCGCAGCTTCTTCGGGAATATGCATCTCCGGATTGATGCGTCGCGTTTTGACTTTAGTCCTACCGTCTGGCATAAGTTTCAAGACCGATATTTCTACTATACGGTCCTTGAACACGTCTAAGCCCGTCGTTTCAAGGTCAAAAAAGACCAATGGCCGTGTCAGCTTAAGTTTCATCGGAATATATATGCACTTGTCTTTAGAAGTTGCTCATTGTCATAGGCATAAGCAGCATAACAAGGTCTGTTCCCTCGGGGTTTTCGCTGGGGCGGAAGATGCCGGGACGTCCCGGGTCACTAAGGCTTATGACTACGTCATCGGTGGTGATTGTAGATAGTATCTCAACTAAGAATGGAGCACTAAAGCCAATGGTCATCGTATCGCCGGTGAACGAACACGGCACACGGTCACGTGCGCAATTCATTGCGGTGGTATCCTCCGTCTTCATGTCGATATAGTCCGGTGTGATGCGGAATTTTAGCAACCCGTGAGCCGGATCAACAAAGACACTGACACGGCGCACGGCATTAAGCATCGTCTGACGGTCAATGGTCAGCTGCAAGGTGTTGTTGCGCGGAATTACTCGGGATATATCCGGGTATTGACCTTGTATGAATTGGATTTGGAAGAGATAATTCTCGCTTTCAAAGACTGCATATTTTTCTGTAACCTTGACTTTTACGCTTTCATCATCGGCGAAAAGGCCTCGAACAATGGCTGCAGCCTTAGGCGGCATAATAAAGGATGCCGATGCACCCGGAGCACATTCGGTGGTGGTGTATTTCACTAGTTTACGAGTGTCTGTCGCCACGAAGGTCAGACTGTCGGGTTTGGCATCTAAATAGATACCCATCATTTGCTGACGATAGTCATCGCTACTTGTCGCGAACAAGGTATAGTCCACGCCTTTGCGTAGTTCGTTACCAGTACACAGAAATTGTATGCCTTCTGCCTCTGTCGCTTCTGCGTCCATACGCGGATAGCCGGCGCCGTCCAAGGCTACAAACTCAAAGCGACCGCTGGAGTATTCTATGGTTGTATTGAGCGAATTGGCCACATCTACTGTTATTCCTTGGTCGGGGATTTGCTTGAGCATACTGACCAGAGAGGACGCATCAACACACACTGCACCATCGCCTTGTGCTTCATTGACCGGTATATGCGCTGTAAGTGAATTCTCGGTATTGGAGCCGCGCAAGGTGAGTATATCGCCGTTCAACTCCATATAGAAGTTGTTAAGTATGGTCAACGCATTCTTGTCGTTGATGACTTTGGCTACGGAGGCTGCAAAATTGCAGAGGATTTTGCTGGAAACGTTGAATTTCATATATCTATACGTTATTGTTTATTCTTTATATTGTATCAAATGCCTGATTGACAGATGGTTTTCTAATATCATATTAATCAAGCCGTATTTATACGCAAATTTAGTGTTTTTTTATGTAATAACGTAGTTTGTCGGACTATTATTTTTTATATCAAAGCCCGGAATATGCAAGGCAAATCCCGGGCTTTGTATTCCTTATTGATATTGAATGTTTACCAAATGATGACGCGATTGGAGGGTGCGCGGAACATTGGGTCGCCCTCCTTAATGCCAAAAGCAGCGAAGAATGGTTCGAGATTGCGTAAAGTAGCATTTACGCGCCAGCGACCAAGCGAGTGCGGATCGCTTTTGGTGCGTTTAAGGATTTCCGCATCGCGAATATTGGCCGCCCAAACATTGGCATAGGACAGATAGAAGCGTTGGTCGGGAGAGAACCCATCAATATCCGCGCCTTTATCGCCCAAAACATTATGATATGCTGTATATGCTACACGAAGGCCGCCTTGATCGGCTATATTCTCGCCAAGCGTCAAGCGACCGTTGGCGTGCGTATTGCCAAGTACAACAATGCTGTCAAATTGAGCCACTAGTTTGTCTGCAAGAGCCTTGAAGGCTTCTGCATCTTCGGGCGCCCACCATTCCTTGAAATTTCCGTCTTTGTCAAACTGACGTCCTTGGTCGTCAAATCCATGGGTCATTTCGTGGCCTATCACGACACCGATAGCACCATAGTTGAGGGCATCATCTGCCTCGGGGTCGAAGAACGGTGCTTGAAGTATTCCTGCAGGGAAGCATATCTCATTGCTTGATGGCGAGTAGTATGCGTTGACCGTTTGAGGTGTCATGTACCAGCGGGCTTTGTCTACAGGTTTGCCATAATCGGCGACATCAAGGGCAGTTACAAAAAGTATTGCATGCTTGATATTCTCCCAATAAGTGAGCGCCGGGTCTATGGTCAAAGCGGAATAGTCGCGCCATTTATCGGGATACCCTATTTTCACGGTGAAGGCATTGAGTTTTTCCAATGCCTTTGACTTGGTGGCATCGCTCATCCATGTAAGGTTGGATATGTGCTGACCCAAGGCTGTTTTCAGATTGTTGACCAAGGTCAGCATCTTTTCTTTTGAGCTTGCAGGGAAGTATTTAGCGACATACAGCTCGCCAAGCGCTTCACCGAGCATTCCGTTGGGCACACTAAGTGCGCGCTTCCATCTGGGTTGGATTTGCTGTACCCCGGATACGGCTTTTTGCAGTTCGAAGCCGGCTTTGACGAAGCCGTCACTAAGGAACGACGACGCGGAGGATATGTAGCCGGCTGCCACGTAATCTCGCAGTGTCTGTATGGACGCCGTGGCGAGTATCGAGTCGACGGCTGCTATGGATCCCAGCTGTCCAATAACGATACTGTCTACAGATTCTAGACCTTGCGCTTTAAAGTAGGCATCGAAATCAATATGAGGATACTTCGCTTTGACTTCGACCATACTCATTGGATTGTAATTAGCACCCGGATCTCGAAGACCTTCATTGGTAGTTGCGGCTCCGGCGAGTGCCGTCTCTATAACGATGGTGTTGTTGACCAGTCGTTGTGCGTCTTTTGCATTGTAACCGGCAAGTGTGGCTATGGTGTTCAAATACTTTTTGTAAGCATCAAGCACGGCTTGTTCATGTGGGTCTTTTGAGATATAATAATCTCTATTGCCCAGGCCGAGACCGCCTTGCTGCCAGTACATTACGTTTATGCTGGAGTTGATCATGTCGGCACCGGTACCTGTTCCGAAGAATCCGGATGCACCGGGAAGGCCTCCGAGAATTGCAGCTATATCAGAGCGTTTGGCTTTATTGATTCGATGAAGGTCGGCTTGAATGGCTTGAGCGCCTTCACGATTAAGGCGGACGCTATCCATACCCATCGCAAAAAGATCTGCGATCTTTTGTTCGTTTGTGCCTTTTACCGCCTTCTTCGGGTCAAGGCCGGTAACAAGATCATATACCTGCTTTCGATTGAGTTCTCCGAGCTGGTCAAAGGTGCCGAAACGGGAGTATTCGGCTTTCAGTGGATTGGCTTTAATCCAGCCGCCGCATGCGTAGTCGTAGAAGTCTGTACCGGGACTTACGGAGCTGTCTATATTGGCGACATTGATTCCGTGCGGTGTGGCGGCAAAGGCGCCCATTGTAAGTGCCATTGTCATAAAAGTTGTGAATGTTCTCATAATACTATCATATTATAAATAGTTGTAGATATCAGTATTACATTATGCATTTTATTCTATAACTTCAATACATCAAATCCCCTATTGAGATTTTGACTTGAGCTCTTCGTAATACATTGTAGCCAATTCCCAAACGCTCATTGCATTCTCGAGGTCTTTATTGGCTGCTGCATGCTTATTGTATATTTCAGGGTCGGTCGAACCATCCGCTATTTGTTGCTCGATGTCCTTGACTACTGCTTCAAGGCGAGAAACTTCGGCTTCGGCTTCTTCGACTTTCTTGGATGCTCGGCGTATGGCTTTGTCGCGTTCGCGTTGTTCGGCATAGCTCAATCGCGGTTTGGTCTCCGAAGGTTTATACGAGGGTATATTCTCTACCATTTGTGTCTTGGGCAAGTCTTGCTTGGCCTGTTGTGCGGGGCGTTTTTCAAGTTCGCCAAGACTGGCAATACGCTTGCTTTCAAGGAAGTCATAGATCCCGCCAAGGCATTCTGTCACTTTGCCATGTCCGAATTCATATACCTTTTCGACAAGCCCGTCTAAGAATTCTCGGTCATGGCTGACAACTATTACGGTACCCGTAAAGTCTTTAATAGCCTGCTTTAGAATATCTTTTGTTTTCATATCCAAGTGGTTGGTGGGCTCATCGAGTATCAAGAGATTAACCGGTTCGAGCAACAATCGTATCATTGCCAATCGTGTCTTCTCGCCACCGGAAAGCACCTTAACTTTTTTATCAGAAGCTTCGCCTCCAAACATAAAGGCGCCAAGTATATCCCTAATTTTGGTTCGGATATCACCTACCGCCACACGATCTATGGTATCAAAGACCGTGATTTCGCCATCAAGCATCTGAGCTTGATTTTGAGCAAAGTATCCTATCTTGACATTGTGCCCGATTTTCAGCGTACCTGTATATGGGATTTCTCCCATGATACACTTGACAAGCGTAGATTTGCCTTCGCCGTTTTTGCCGACAAAGGCGACCTTTTCGCCTCGCTTTATGGTAAATGTGGCATGGTCAAAAACCTGATGGTCTCCATAGGCCTTGCCTACATTGTCTAAAATTAAAGGGTAGTCACCCGAGCGTGGTGCGGGTGGGAAACGCAGATTAAGTCGCGAGTTGTCAACCTCGTCTACTTCTATGCGCTCAATCTTTGCCAGTTGTTTCATTCGACTTTGCACCTGCACAGCCTTGGTGGCTTTGTAGCGGAAGCGCTCAATGAAAGCCTCTGTATCAGCTATTTGTTTTTGCTGGTTCTGATAGGCGCGCATCTGCTGCTCAATGCGTTCCTGACGCAATTGGACAAATTTGCTGTAATTGACCGAATAGTCATAGATTTTACCCAAGGATATTTCTATAGTACGGTTGGTTACATTGTCTATGAATGCTCGGTCGTGCGATACAAGAACCACGGCCTTTGATTTGGTCATAAGGAAGTTCTCAAGCCATTGTATGGACTCTATGTCCAGATGGTTGGTCGGCTCATCAAGTAATAGTACATCCGGGCGTCGTAGAAGTATCTTGGCCAACTCTATCCGCATACGCCAACCGCCGGAAAATTCACTGGTTGGTCGCTGAAAATCACTACGTTCAAAGCCCAAGCCTATCAACGTCTTTTCAGCCTCGGCAATGCAGTTGTCGGCATTCGAGTAAGCCAATTGTTCTGTCAGCGTAGATATATGGTCTATCAACTTGGCATAAGACTCGCTGTCATAGTCGGTGCGCTCGGCCAACTCGGCGTTAAGCCTGTCAAGTTCGTGTTGCTGCTGATGTACATGCTCAAAGGCTTTGGATGCTTCTTCCATTACCGTGACATCGTCCTGCAGTATCATTTGCTGCGGCAGATAGCCAACGGTCACATCTGCCGGAATTGCCACCGACCCGGAAGTCGGGTTTTGCAACCCGGCGATAATTTTAAGCATGGTAGACTTCCCCGCGCCGTTTTTACCCACAAGAGCTATTTTGTCCTTGGGGTTGATGACGTAATTTATATTGTCAAATAACGTCTTGGCGCTAAACTCTACCGTAAGGTTATTTATAGAAATCATTCGGATTCTATTCGATATAAAGAATAATTACTCGTGAATTGTCATGGTTTCAATGGCTTACCATTATGGGTAATCGCACGAAGAATGTGACCGTCTGTATATATCTCAAGTATCCCGTCCAAATATATGGTCGCCGGAGTTTCACACACAAAAGGTGCAATCGTCACTTCTTCCGTCGGAGTAATTGTGACCACGCACAACCCCATATCTACGCCGTCAGCTATGACGTGGCGACAAAGATACCTTCTCATCGTTTGTCATTATATAGACGTTGGCGATATCGTTGAGAGTATATGTCCGGGCTAAAGCGATTTCGTACAAGCTGAATGCTATCTACATATACATCGCCCTGAAGATTATCGCCAAAGACTATCGCTCCGTATATACGTCTTGCTGTCTTGGTTGTATCGGCTATAAATGTCAAATCGTGCCACCCATCACCGGTAAATTGTCCGGTAAGGACTTCGATAGCTCCATCCATATAGTCGGCGCATAATTGCCACCTGATAACACTACGGTTGTTGGTAAAGCGCGCACGCCAAGCGTAGTAATCGCCCTTGCCCCAGTTTTGGTCTCGCTCAAGGTCGAAAGATACCACCGAAGTGGGCGATGTACGGCCTATGGCAAATCCGGAGGCACCATTCCATACATCTACGCTGTCACCTGCCACTATTGTTGCCGTATTGGCCGTACCTATGGCTGACGAATTAGCCAAACGATCTTTCAAAATTTCTTCGGTACGCTCGTAAACATTGATGTACTTGTCTATATGGGCACCATACCACATCATAGAGGTGTCAACTTGCTGTTGGGTTAAATGATGTCGCTCAAGTATGGCCTGCTTGAGTGCCTGACGCACCGAGTCATCTGTATATTCGGAGTAGTTCATTTCGACGGCACTCTCGCCTACATATATGTCCGCCAAGTATTGGCTCATATCTTCGGGCTGTACTATATTCCCGGGCACTTTACGACATGATGTCACAAGCGTTGCAACAACAATCATTATATATATGGCATGACGAATATTCATCGTGTACGTGTGATGTTTATCGGCGTATCGATAAATGTTTTTCGGCCTATTTATTCTTTGACTTCCGTTGATTCGAGCTCGGTCTCTGTTTCTGTATCGGATCTGGTCACCTCATCTTTTTTCTTTCCGCCAAGATAGCGATAGTATCCAAAGATTAAAATGATAAACCCAATGGTTATAGCCGCATCCGCAAAATTAAATACGGGATCGAAAAACGAGAAAACTTTACCTCCTATCAACGGCATCCATTCGGGCCAAGTGAAACTAAACAATGGGAAGTAGAACATATCGACTACCATGCCGTGAAACAATTCACCATATCCATCTCCCCAAGGCACAATTGACGCTACCTCGGGAGGAAAAGGATTGCTGAAAATTTCGCCATAGAGTACGCAGTCTATAATATTGCCCCCGGCACCGGCCGTAATCAGCGCTATGCATGCGACATATCCCTTAGAGACAGATTTGTCTCGGCATAACCGTGTAATGTACCACACAAGCAGACTGACAGCTATTATCCTGAAAATAGTCAGAAACAGCTTACTGCCCAGGGTCATACCAAAGGCCATCCCGGGATTTTCGATAAACCGTAGATGAAACCAAGATGTCAGTTCGACATCTTCGCCTATATAAAACGAGGTTTTGACCCAGATCTTAATGATTTGGTCTATAAGAATGACAGCGAGGACAATAGCCACCGCTGTCTGTCCCTTGGTGAGGGTCGCTTTCACTTATTTCCTTTCTTTTTGTTCGACGCACAAAGTGGCATGAGGCACTACACGCAAGCGCTCTTTGGGTATCAACTGGCCCGTAATACGGTCAATGCCATAGGTCTTGTTTTCTATGCGCACAAGCGCAGCCTGAAGCTTGTTTATAAACTTACGCTGACGCTCGGCAAGGCGTGCGGCTTCTTCTTTATCGCGTGTATAAGCTCCTTCTTCAAGCACCTTGAACGTTGTAGATGTATCGGAGATGTCGTTCCCGTCATTCTTGACTATAGAACAATAGTTTTCGTATTCTTTGGTGGCTTTTTCGAGCTTTTCTAATATTAGCTGCTTGAATTCTTGCAGCTCTTCATCTGAATATCTTACTTTTTCAGCCATAATTGGAGGGGATTATGAACAGTTTGTGTAATTGATTATTTATCTCGCGAGATGGCCACCGGAAGATTTATATCGTCTATGGTGAGCACCTCTGCTCCGTCTATTACGTCGGGCACAACCTTGATAGATGTGGCCAAAACTTGCATCGAAATATAATCTTTATATTCCCTGATAGCTTCATCTGTCGCAGGATTAGAACCAAATGATAGACTTATACGGTCCGTGATTGCATAGTCTCTACTCTTGCGAATGTTTTGTATACGATTGACGATTTCGCGAGCAATACCTTCGCGTCTCAACTCGTCTGTCACTACAACATCTATGGCTACAGTAAGATTGCCGTCGTTGGCCACCTGCCACCCGGGGATATCTTCGCTGATGATTTCGACATCAGCAAGTTCAATCTTGGCTTTCTTTCCATCGGCAAGAGCAACCTCCGCATAGCCGGTGCGTTCCATAGCTGTCACCGTAGCCGTATCAAAAGCCGTCAGCGCTTGAGCAACAGCTTTCATTTGCTTTCCAAATTTCGGTCCAAGTTTTTTGAAGTCTGGCTTTACTCGTTTAACCAAAATTCCGGCATCGGAATCTACTATCTTCATATCCTTGATGTTGACTTCGCTAAGAACAAGATCTTTGACAGCCTGAAGCATACGACGTTGGTTGTCATCGTTGACGGGTATCATCACAACAGACAGCGGCTGACGAACCTTGATGTTGACTTTGCGGCGCAAAGCCAAAACCATAGAGGTAATGCTTTGAGCCATGCGCATACGTGCTTCAAGATCGGCGTCTATTACTGCCGTATCGGCTTCCGGGAATAGTGTCAAATGTACCGACGCATCGGACCCGGTAAGGTCGCGATACAGCTTGTCGGCATAGAACGGCGAAACGGGAGCCATAAGTATTGCAACTGTCTTTAAACATTGGTAGAGCGTCTGATATGCTGCAAGTTTGTCTTCCGTCATACCGCCGCCCCAGAAGCGCTTACGATTGAGTCGTACATACCAGTTTGAAAGATTTTCGCCTACAAAGTCGGCGATGGCTCTGGCTGCTCGCGTGGGTTCGTAATCTGCCAGATAACGGTCTACGTCCTGTATCAGTGTATTCAATACGGATATTATCCAACGGTCAATCTCGGGGCGATGCTCCAAAGGCACTTGTGCGGTCGAGGCGTCAAAGCCATCGACATTGGCATATAGCGCAAAGAATGAATACGTATTGTATATCGTCGCAAAGAACTTGCGCGCCGATTCTTGAACGCCTGCCGGGTCAAATTTAAGGTTATCCCAAGGCGACGAATTCGATATCATATACCAGCGCAACGGGTCGCTGCCATATTTCTCTATGGCGTCAAAGGGGTTGACGGCATTGCCCAAACGCTTGGACATCTTGTTGCCATCCTTATCAAGGACAAGGCCATTGGAAATGACATTACGGTATGCCACCGAGTCGAATATCATTCCGGCAATGGCATGGAGCGTAAAGAACCATCCACGAGTCTGATCAACGCCCTCGGCAATAAAGTCTGCGGGGAATGCGGTATGGTTATCGATATCCGCTTTATGCTCAAACGGATAGTGCTGTTGAGCATAGGGCATCGAACCCGAGTCAAACCACACATCGATAAGATCGGTTTCGCGATGCATTGGACGGCCGTCTTCACTCACCAGAACTATATCGTCTACATAGGGACGGTGCAGATCTATCTTTTCGTAATTTGATTTAGCATAATTGCCCGGCTCAAAACCTTTATCATGCAATGGATTAGTCTTCATTACTCTGGCTGCTACAGCTCGGTCTATTTCGTTGTACAACTCTTCAACCGAGCTTATGCACTTCTCTGATTTGCCATCTTCGGTACGCCATATAGGCAGTGGGGTACCCCAATAACGGCTTCGACTGAGATTCCAGTCCTGTACATTTTCAAGCCATTTACCAAAACGACCGGTACCTGTACTTGCAGGCTTCCAGTTGATGGTGTTGTTAAGAGCCATGAGACGGTCACGAACCGCAGTGGTGCGGATAAACCAACTATCCAGAGGGTAGTACAGCACGGGCTTGTCCGTACGCCAGCAATGCGGATAGTTGTGCGTCTGCTTTTCTATACGGAAAGCCTGACCGTCACGCTTCATCTCTATGGATATGATTATATTGAGGTCTTCAGCCTTGGCTGCGGCTGCAGCATCATAGACGCCGCCCTCGTTGAAGCGAGGATCAAACGCATTCTTTACATAGTCTCCTGCATGATGACTATATGCGGCCACGTCCACGCATTTCTCAACGAATGTCTCATCCAGTTCGTCAATCGTATAGTATTTACCTGTCAGGTCAACCATAGGACGCGTTTCACCCTTATGGTTAATCATAAATAGGGGGGGAATACCGGCAGCCTTTGCAACCTTGGCATCATCCGCGCCGAAAGTAGGCGCGATATGTACTATACCGGTGCCGTCATCAATGGTGACATAATCGCCCGGGATAACCCGGAAGGCACATGCGGAAAGCTCGACAAAGCTGTCTTTACCTACCGCAAAAATAGCTTCGGGATGTTCGTTGGCATATTCGCCCACGTATGCAGCGCTATTGGCGTCCAAACGTTCGCACGGACGTACCCAAGGCATAAGTTGCTGATAATGCATATCTACAAGTTCCGAACCTTTATAGTGGCCCACGACTTGCCAGGGAACAATCTTGTCGCCGATCGCATATTCTTCGAGCGGCTTTTCGGCGCCTTCGGCCTTGAAGTAGTTCTTGACGAGTGCCTCGGCAATAACTACGGTTATTTTCTCTCCCGTATATGGGTTGTACGTACGCACTACTGCATAATCGAATTTCGGGCCAACGCATAAAGCGGTGTTTGACGGCAGAGTCCACGGAGTTGTGGTCCATGCCATAAAACAAGGTTTACCCCACCCTGTCATATCCTCTTTTGGCTCGGTAATAGTGAATAAAGCCGTGCAAGTCGTGTCCTTGACATCACGATAGCATCCGGGTTGGTTCAACTCGTGGCTCGACAAGCCTGTTCCGGCTGCAGGTGAATATGGCTGAATTGTATATCCTTTATATAAATATCCTTTCTTATATAATTGAGACAACAACCACCAAACACTTTCGATATATCGATTGTCATAAGTGATATAGGGGTCGTCTGTGTCCACCCAATAGCCCATACGGTCTGTCAGGGTCTCCCATTCGCGAGTATATTTCATTACCTCACGACGGCATGCAGCATTGTATTCGTCTACACTTATCTTCTTTCCTATGTCCTCCTTGGTGATACCGAGTGATTTCTCCACCCCGAGTTCGACGGGCAGTCCGTGGGTGTCCCAACCGGCCTTGCGGAGCACCTTGTATCCTTTCATTGTCTTGTATCGACATACGATATCCTTGATGGTACGTGCCATCACGTGATGGATACCGGGCATACCATTAGCCGAAGGCGGTCCTTCGTAGAACACAAAGGAAGGATGTCCTTCGCGACATTCGATACTGCGGCGGAAAAGATTTTCTTTTTGCCAAATTCCCAGTACTTCTTTATTGATTTCGGACAGGTTAAAGCCTGTGTATTCGGGAAATTTATTCATTTCTGATTATGCGACTATGTATCTGTAGTTGTGTGCGTATGTACTTTTGACGGCGATGCAAGCTGTAGTGTGTATCGCCTCCATTTTGCTGACCGCAAATTTACGCATTTTTTATCAAACGACAATGCCTTCGGCCGTACTTAAACGCCAATAGAATCGACAAGACTTTGCGTTATCGTCTCATCGGCTCTATTGGCGTTATACCTCGTTGGGGAAGATATGTTATTCTTGGGCGAGGATGAGTGCCGAATATGCCGGCACGGTCATATTTCCGCCTTTTGATTTGCCCATACCATTTGCTTTAATTTTTCCATCGTAAGCGACTATGGTCCAGTTGCCTTTGGGTATGCGAGCGTCAACTGCTTTGTCGTTGCCGTTGAACACAATCTTGATTTCCTTCCAAACGTCTCCATTGGCGTGATTCTTCAACGAATAAGATATGACGTTTGTACGGTTTTCGCTGTCAAATACGAGGTTCTTGGCGATATCTGCAGCAGTAGTCATACGGAACGCCGGATGAGCCTTGCGTAGCGCAATCAATTCGCGATAGTATTCAAATTGGTCTGCATTAGCAGTCTTTAAGTCCCAATCTATCGCGTTGATATTATCCGGCGACACAAAAGAGTTATGCACACCTTTCTTATCACGGAATATTTCTTCGCCGGCGAATATGAATGGCGTACCCTGCGATGTGAATACTATAGTCTGCGCCAATCTTGCGGCGCGTTGACGTGTGGCTACATCCGCCTCGGGCATTGATTTAGCCAATTTGTCCGTAAGCATTAAGTCGTCATGACAAGACACATAGTTTATAATTTGTGTGGGAGCCGTTGCATAGGCAAACTTTGAGTTATTGCCTTTGCGATAATCTACCTGCGGATGGGCGGTAGATGCCACTATGCCTATTTTGACGGTTTCTTCGTTGCCAGGTTTACCCGTCGCAAAACCACGGTCGGCCTCATTGCTGTAATGACCCTTGATAGCATCGCGAATGTCATCCGAGAATACGGCTATACCATGCATCTTTCCCACGTTTTCCTTTAGTGCACGACGCTCGACAGCCAACGGCGAATCGCCTGCAGTCCAGCCTTCACCATACACAAAAATAGAGGGATTGATTGTATTGAGCTCGCGTGCTACACGGTTCATTGTTTCGATATCATGTATTGCCATAAGGTCAAAGCGAAATCCGTCTATATGGTATTCACTCGCCCAATATTTGACCGAATTGACGATGAAGTTCTGCATCATCTGCCTTTCACTGGCTGTCTCATTGCCACAACCCGAGGCGTTGCTGTAACTTCCGTCGGGGTTATGACGATAAAAGTATCCGGGAGCTGTAAGCGAGAAGTTGCTGCCGCCATTATCTCCGGTATGGTTGTATACCACATCCATAATTACGCCTATTCCGGCACTGTGCAAGGCTTGCACCATCTCCTTCATTTCACGGATACGCGCTTCCGGAACAGACGGGTCGGTGGAATACGAGCCTTCGGGTGCATTGTAATTCTGCGGATCGTAACCCCAGTTGTACTTATTGGCCGGGAGATTACTCTCATCTACCGAATTGAAATCGTATGACGGCAGTATATGTACATGCGTAACACCAAGTTCTTTAAGGTGATCTATACCGGTCTTGGCGCCCGAATTGTTGTGCGTACCCTTCTCCGTCAAAGCCAAGAATTTCCCCTTATGTACGATGCCTCCGGACTGGTGCATGGAAAAGTCTCGATGATGCATCTCATATATCACTACATCATTGATATTCTTCACCATAGGACCATGGTCATTACCCCATCCCTGAGGATCCGTTTGGGACATATCTATGATTGCTGCACGTTTGCCATTGGTACCTACAGCCTTTGCATATATTCCCGGAGTTTCATCGAGCCATCGCCCTTGGCATTGTACTTGGAAGGTATAGAACTTACCGTAAAGTTTTTGAGGAACAGCCGCACGCCATACCCCTTTATCGCCGAGGTGCATTTCAAGAGTGTCTGTTGCCACGCCGTTGCGGTCTGTATCATAGAGAAGCACGCGCACATTTTGCGCTGCCGGAGACCATAATGTAAAGTGTGTTCCGGAATTGTCTACGACCAGTTCAAGGTCGTTGCCGTCATATACGGGATACGAATTGTAGATGTCTTCTACTGTAGTGACAGCCGCATACGCCGACGCCGTCAAGCTCGCGGTCATAGCCATAGTCAGTAGTTTTAAATGTTTCATTAGGTGTAAGATATGTCTTTAGAAGTCTATGTGTGTTTTGCCAAATTCTATTAATGGAACATTTATGCATAAGTGATTAAGTATAATTTGTATATGCACTTATCCCATAGTTACGTAATATGACAAGGCAAGGATGATCATCCTTACCATCGCATATATGGCGTGAAACTTATCAAAACTCATAGCGCATAATAATGCCGTTTACAGGCTTTATCAGCGCAAAATAACTCGTTGCGAATATCGTTCGCAGCGTATGATATAATATCCTGTGGGAAGATCTATCAGCGTCGTTCCCGGGTGTATCGTCAAAGTCTTGACTATCTGACCCGTAAGCGAATAGCATACCACCACACGAGAGTCATTGCCCGGTAGCGTAATTTCGATATGACTGCCGACTACACGAATGACGGGCTTATTCACAGCAACATTGGCTACCGATTCGTTGTTTTCGGCAGGTTCTGCGAAGGTTGTAGCCGATACGGCTGAAATCGCTGTCGCTATCATCAATATGCGCAATATTCTGTTCATATCTTTCGTTTGGAGATATTCTTTTGCAAATATAGGCCTTTTATTGTATAATAGGTGTATAATCTTGGAGAAAACAGTCGTAATTAGATTAATTTAGCATAAATTATCGTTTATTTTCGTTGCCTTCATAAAAATTAACAAATGCACGATTGACATTCACCACTCCACCTGGCGTGGGGTATTCTCCGGTAAAATACCATCGACCGGGACATCCCGGAACGGCATCGGCAAGGCCTTCAACACTTTGGTAGAGTATGTCGACTGATGCGTGAATATCTTTGGAAAGTAGACGTGAAATCTCTTGCGAGATATCTTCGTCTCCAAAAGGTGCATATATGTCTTTCACAACGTTTCGCTGCTGGGATGCCGGCAGCTTGAGCTGCTCTATGCAATCTTCGTAGGCCTTACGAAGCACGTCCTCCTTACCCTGACGACGTAGAAGGCTGACGGCGGCACGAAAAGCAATAAATTCGGCAAGTCGGCTCATATCTATGCCGTAATAATCCGGATAGCGCACTTGCGGCGAAGAGGATACGATGATTATACGTAGTGGATGCAGACGGTCAAGCATTTTTAGTATAGACTCTTTAAGAGTCGTGCCGCGTACTATTGAGTCATCAATTACGACAAGTGTGTCTGTATCATTCTTGACTATACCATATGTCACATCATATACATGCGAAGCCAGATCGTTGCGTGATTCGCCCTCGGCGATAAAGGTCCTCAGCTTTATGTCTTTTATCACCAATTTTTCGATTCGCAAATGCCTCCGAATTATGCGCTCTATGGTTTGACCTGTAAGGTCTCCGGCATCTCTATGGCGACGTAATTCGTCCATACGGTAAGCGTCAAGTCGTACTTCAAGGCCTTCGGCCATACCCAAGAACGCAACCTCGGCCGTATTGGGTATAAACGAGAATACCGTATTCTCGAAATCATCGTCTATCATCGCAGACAAGGGCTCTACAAGGTTTCGCCCAAGGGCTTTGCGCTCGCGGTAAATATCTGCATCACTACCTCGCGAGAAATATATCCGTTCAAACGAACAACGTTCGTTGGCACCCGCGGTAAGTATCTGCGGCAATGACAATTCGCCGTTCTTGGAGACTACCAATGCTTGTCCCGGATTGAGCTCGCATACGGCCGAACGAGGCACATCAAAGACTGTTTGTATTACAGGACGTTCGGATGCAACGACAACTACTTCATCGTCATAGTAATAGAATGCCGGACGTATACCATGACTATCTCTGAGCGTAAACATGTCACCCGATCCGGTAATGCCGCAGATTACAAACCCTCCATCCCACGATGGAGCTACACCACGCAGTATCCGCGACATATCCATATTATCTTCGATAGCAATGCCCAAAGCCGGCTCAACAAGTGTGTCTTTGTATTCGTGATACAATCTATGGTTCTCTTTATCCAGAGCATATCCAAATTGTTCCAGCAAGACGATTGTATCGCTATAAATTCGAGGATGCTGGCCACGGGACACTATCTCATTAAAGACTTCATCAACATTAGTCATATTGAAGTTGCCGCACAACAGCAAGTTGCGCGAGCGCCAGTTGTTGCGACGCAAAAACGGATGAACGTATGACATACCACTGCGCCCGGTAGTTGAGTAGCGCAGATGACCCATGTATACTTGCCCCAGAAAAGGCGTAGGCACATCGGTCGCTGCATCATCAGCATCGTGTCGCGAAATGCGGCGTTGTACTTCGTCAAATATTGTGGCTATTGCGTCACTGCCCAAGGCTCGTTCGCGATATACATATTCATATCCGGGCGCAGCATTGATATCTACAACACCTATGCCGGCAGCTTCTTGCCCGCGGTTGTGCTGTTTTTCCATCAGCAGATATAGGCGATCTAAAGCCCACGTTGCAGAGCCATAGCGTTCGCGGTAGTATTCTATAGGCTTGCGCAGTCTTATCATAGCTACGCCGCACTCATGTTTCAGTATTTCTGCCATATTAGCGAATAAAAAGGAGTTCGCGGTACTTGGGTAAAGGCCACATCTCGTTATCTACCATAAGTTCGAGTTTATCTATATGATAGCGTATTGTTTCCATTCGGGGCGCAACGTTATCATGATACATTATGGCCTTTTGTCGTTCGTTGTCGCATCCGTTGGCTTTCTTACGCGCTTCGACCATAGCTTCGACCTCGGTTTTGATGGCCTCCATATGCATAGATATACCTTCTATGGTATCCATATCGTGTCCGAAGAGTGCTGCAGACTTATGGTCGCCGAAGAGTGTCTTGATTTTCACGAGATTGTCCACAAGTATAGACTGATAGCGTGTAGCCACCGGAATTATATGATTCAAGGCCAAGTCACCAAGAACTCTGGCCTCTATCTGGACTTTCTTTGTGTACATTTCCCATTTGACTTCGTTGCGAGCTTCCAATTCGACACGAGTGAATACGCCGGTGCGCTCAAACATTTCCTCGGACTCGCGAGTCAAGTAGGCATCGAAGATCTTGGGCGCGCTGGTTTCGCAATCAAGACCGCGGCGTTTAGCTTCTTCCACCCACTCCTCGCTGTACCCGTTGCCATCGAAGTGTATGGGGCGGCTTTGTATTATCAGTTTACGCACCTCTCCAAGTATGGCTTGACGTAACGGCGTTCCGGATGCCACTGCCTTATCGACCTCACACTTGAATTGTTCAAGCTGGTCTGCAACAGCCGCATTAAGCACAATCATCGCAGAGGCGCAATTGGCGGATGACCCTACAGCACGAAATTCGAAGCGATTGCCTGTAAAGGCGAAGGGCGAAGTTCGGTTACGATCGGTATTATCTATAAGAATTTCCGGGATTTGCGCCAAGCCTACCGATATGCCCTCGCGAGTGGTAAGGTCTTCAAGTTGACTGTCCGTACTGTCAGCAAGTCTATCGAGCACCGAACTCAATTGACTGCCGGTAAATATGGATATGATGGCAGGCGGAGCCTCATTGGCGCCAAGTCTATGAGCATTGGTTGCGGACATTATGGATGCCTTAATCAGTCCATTGTGCTTGTGTACGGCAGCCATCACATTCACTATAAATGTAATAAACTGCAGATTAGCCTCCGGCGTTTTTCCGGGCGCAAACAGCAGAGTCCCCGTATCGGTACCGAGACTCCAGTTGTTATGCTTACCCGAACCATTGACCCCGGCAAAAGGCTTTTCGTGAAGCAATACGCGGAAGTTATGGCGACGGGCGACCTCATTCATCAAAGACATAAGCAGCAGGTTGTGGTCATTGGCCAGATTGACATCCTCGAAGATCGGAGCGAGCTCAAACTGATTTGGTGCCACTTCATTATGACACGTTTTGGCCGGAATTCCAAGTCGATGAGCCTCTATCTCAAGGTCAAGCATGAAGGCCTCAACTCGAGATGGTATCGAACCAAAGTAATGGTCCTCAAGTTGCTGATTCTTGGGGCTTTCATGGCCCATCAGCGTGCGGCCCGTCATCACCAAATCAGGGCGCGCATTATAGAGAGCCTCGTCCACAAGAAAGTATTCCTGTTCCCATCCCAGATTAGCTGTTACATGTTTCACCGATGGATCAAAATACCTTGCGATAGCCGTGGCCGCAGTATCGACGGCATTAAGAGCCCGCAGTAGGGGTGTCTTGTAGTCCAAGGACTCGCCCGTATAAGATATAAATATCGTAGGAATACATAGCGTCTCGTCTAGTATGAATGCCGGGGACGATATATCCCACGCCGAGTATCCTCGGGCCTCGAAAGTATTGCGAATCCCTCCGTTGGGAAAGGACGATGCATCCGGCTCTTGCTGGACAAGGAGTTTGCCATCGAACTTTTCTACGACTCCGCCCTTACCGTCATGTTCAATGAAGGCATCGTGCTTTTCGGCAGTACCATCGGTGAGTGGGTGAAACCAGTGTGTGTAGTGGCGAGCTCCATTGTCTATCGCCCAACGTTTCATACCTACAGCCACGCTGTCTGCAAGTTCTCTTGATATGGGTCGCTTGTTTTCTATGGCAAAGACAAGCGCATCATACGTGTCCTTGGATAGGTACTCAAACATCTTTTGACGATTAAACACGGCCTTGGCATAGTATACTTCAGGGCGTTCGGTCGGAACCTGAACATGTACTGCCTTACGGTTATAGGCTTCTTCGATGACTTTGAAACGCAGGTGTGACATTAGTCTGTTTTCGCTTTTTTATATGTATTGTGTAGTGTCAATTAATGCTATTTTCTCAATCCCGCGTCATCATTTATTACCTATCGGCAACAACTATTGTCAAGATATTCCGGATATTTTAAAAAGACTCGACCCCTGCGTTTCCGGAGCGGCTAAGACCTCGGCAGTGCATCTGAAGATGTCTGCACACGGTCTCGCCCACCTTAGACACAGGGGCTTCGCTGTATTTCTAGAATCTTGGAGCGCCATTGTCGCGAGATTTCTTTATGTAAAAGCACTTTCCATACACATTCTTATATATGCGAGCATGTACCTATCTGAATGCTTTCGGTAGCCGCTTTTGACGATGCAAAGTTAATATATTTTTTTGAAAAAACACGTCCACATGCTCGCAATTTACGCGACTATCGCATCATTTTTTAGCTAAGATGCAGAAATATAGTACAAAAAGCGTCTACGAGGTCTATATGGAAAAGTTGCAACCGGCGAAAATTCATCTATATCAGATAAATAGACCTTCGAGCTCGGCTAAGAGCGCGAGCCAAAACATTCATTTGGAAGAAATGTCCGGAGTAAAAGCTATGTTTGACTGCAAGGTCGTACACAAGATATACATATATTTACTGATGATCTTGACATTTGCAACCGGGTTGCAATGGCTGATAACTACCTTTGTAGCTATAAAAACAGTCATTAATCCAACCTTATAATATATAAAAACCAATGTCAATAAAGCATAAGAGCTTGATACGGCACATCTTATATCTTTCGCTTTGTGCAATCATTGCATCTTGTAACACCAACGCCAAGGACGAACTCGCCCACCATCATCACCACCACGGAGGGCATGATAGTGAAGAGCATGAGGAGCACGAAGGTCATGACCACGAGGGACATGAAGGGCACAATCATGGCGATGGAGATGAAATAACCCTTCACCCTGAGCAAGCGAAGCGTTTCGGCGTAAAAGTCGCTGAAGTACAACCGGGTACATTTAGCAGCATCGTCAAGGTCTCGGGCCAAGTACTGCCATCACCTCAGTCTGCATCAATCATTTCGGCCCCGACAGCCGGAATTGTATACTACAATGGTAAAGCCGTTGTCGGACAAGCAATCTCGGCCGGAGCAACGATAGCCACAGTCAAAGCTTCGGCTGTAACCGGAGGTGACCCCAATGCGGCTGCACGCGTTGCCGTTGAAGCTGCGCGCAAGGAGGTGGAACGCCTCGAACCGCTACATCGTCGCGGAGTGGTATCAACGGCCGAATACAACCGCGCCGTAGCTGCCTACCAAAGCGCCAAAGCCTCGTACAGCCCGGCCGCCGCATCCGGTAGCGCTCGAGCCACAGCTTCCGGCACAATCACGGCACTTCTTGCCGAACAAGGACAATATGTCGAAGCCGGCGCTCCATTGGCATCTGTAACGGCAAATACACGCCTTACACTGCGAGCCGATGTACCCCAAAAACTTTACGGCGCCGTAACCTCGGTCACCAACGCTCGTTTTCGTCCATCCTATATGAACGCGTCTTTGGATATAAAAGACTTGGGCGGAGCACGCAGCTCATCTGCCGAAGCTGTTAGCTCTACCCCGGGATATATCCCTATTTATTTTTCGTTCAACAACAATGGCAGCATTGTTCCCGGATCAATTGTAGAAGTGTATCTTGAAGGCCAACCGCGCGCCAATGTAATTACCATCCCGGTATCGGCATTGTCCGAGCAGCAGGGGGACTACTTTGTATACATACAGCTTGACGAAGAGGGCTACCAAAAAGTACCTGTCACTGTCGGACAAAGCAACGGCGTACGCACAGAGATTCTCTCCGGCATCCATTCGGGGGACAAAGTGGTTGTCGAAGGCACTACCACCGTCCGCCTCGCCGAAAAATCCGGCGTGGTACCCGAAGGTCATTCGCACAGCCATTAATACGCATAACTATACAATAAGTCTTTCAGTATTGAACACCACACAGTTATGCTTAACAAGATAATACATTTTTCGCTTAACAACCGCCTGACCATACTCATATTGGTGGGATTGGCGCTGATATTCGGCACCATCACCCTGCTGCGCACTCAGGTGGATATCTTCCCGGATCTTAACGCCCCCACCGTAGTTGTGATGACCGAGGCCCCGGGTATGGCACCCGAGGAAGTTGAAAAATTGGTCACCTATCCTATCGAAACATCCGTAAACGGCTCCACCGGTGTCCGTCGTGTGCGGTCGTCCTCCACCACGGGCTTTTCGGTCGTATGGGTCGAATTTGATTGGGGCACTGATGTTTATCGAGCCAGGCAAATCGTCAATGAACGTCTTGCCTCGCTGTCCGGGACACTGCCTCCCGGCGTAAAGCAGCCCACCATGGGGCCTCAATCGTCTATCTTGGGCGAGATTATGATTATAGGCCTGACCGCCGACTCAACGTCCATGATGGACCTTAACACCATCGCAAACAAGACGATACGACCGAGACTGCTGTCCTTGGGCGGTGTATCACAAGTCGCCGTCCTCGGCGGCGATGTGCGCCAATATCAAATACAGATGGTACCGCAGCGTATGCAGGCTTTGGGCGTCTCCGTCGATGAAGTACGCGCTGCCGTCGAAGGCCTCAACCAAAACGCTACCGGCGGCATTATCTATGATTACGGCAACGAATACATCGTCAAGGGCGAAATCAATACTACTGCCACCGAGGACATTGCCGCCGCCGTGGTACGTAGCAATGCCGACGGTATTGTCTCTGTAGGCGACATCGCCGATGTAAAGATTGCCGGTGCACACCCACGACTCGGGGCGGGATCGGTCAAGGCTCATCCGGCAGTCTTGATTACGGTCACCAAGCAGCCGTCTGTAGGCACCATCGAACTGACCGAGGCCATTGAGAAGGATTTGGCCGAAGTTTCCAAAACCCTCCCATCCGATGTGCATATCGCGACAGACATCTTCAAGCAAAGCCAATTTATAGACACTTCTATATCAAATCTTCAGGAAGCATTGCTCGAAGGCGCACTCTTCGTGATTATCGTTCTATTCTTCTTCCTGATGAACACCCGTACAACGGTAATATCCGTTGTAGCGCTGCCGTTGTCTATAATCTTGGCGATCCTCGTACTACACTTTTTGGGCTATACGCTCAACACCATGAGCCTCGGCGGTATCGCCATAGCCATAGGCTCGCTGGTGGACGATGCCATCGTGGATGTCGAGAATGTTTATAAGCGACTACGCGAAAACCGCGAATTGCCACCGGACCAACGACACAGTGTCTTTGATGTCGTATTCCACGCCTCGGCCGAGGTGCGTATGCCTATCTTCAATTCATCGCTTATAATCATTGCAAGCTTCCTTCCGCTATTCTTCCTGTCGGGAATCGAAGGTCGTATGCTTGTACCGTTAGGCGTATCCTTTATAGTGGCATTGATTGCGTCAACCATCGTGGCACTGACCCTGACTCCGGTAATGTGCTATTACCTGCTGGGCTCTAAAAAAGCAACGGCCAAAGTCGACCGAGACCCTTATGTCACACGTAAGATGCGCGCCGGATACACAGCCGCCCTCGAATGGTGCCTCAAGCACTCGCGTGCCGTGCTCACCGGTGTAGGCATCCTTTTTGTAGCGGCTATGGCGCTGTTCTTTACCCTCGGTCGCAGCTTCCTGCCATCTTTCAACGAAGGCTCAATGACTATTAATATTTCCACTCTGCCGGGTATATCGCTGGACGAGAGCGACAAAATCGGGGCAGAGGCCGAAAGGCTGATACTTTCGGTGCCGGAAGTCCGCACCACCGCACGCAAGACCGGACGAGCCGAATTGGACGAACACTCTTTCGGCGTCAATGTTTCCGAAATCGAAGCGCCTTATACACTCAAAGATCGTACACGTGGCGAAATGGTGCGCGAAATACGAGAAAAGCTGTCCGAAATACCCGGAGCGAATATCGAAATCGGCCAACCGATCTCGCACCGCATCGATGCTATGCTCTCGGGTACGGAGGCCCAGATAGCCATCAAGTTGTTTGGCGATGACCTCAACAAGTTGTTTGCTCTCGGCACTCAAATCAAGAGCATCATCTCCGAGCAAGAAGGCGTTGTGGACGTCAATATCGAGCAACAAATCGAGAGACCGGAAATAGCAATACGTCCTAACCGACAGTTGTTGGCGCGCTATGGCGTCACGATGGAAAATCTGCGCAATACCATCGAGACCTCGCTGGCAGGAACGGCCGTGTCGCAGGTATACGAGGACGGTATACCATATGACATCTCGCTGATGCTTGAGCCGGGGTCGCGCAGTTCGCTGCAAAGCATCTCGGACCTGCTGATTGACACCCCACAAGGCAAAGTACCATTGTCTGATGTTGCGGAAGTCGCATCTACATCCGGCCCCAATACCATCAACCGTGAGAATGTCAAACGGCGTATCGTAATTTCGGCCAATGTCGAAAGCGGCGATCTCCGCGGCGTGGTCAATAAGATACAGGATGAAGTTGCACAAAATGTTAAACTCCCCGAAGGATACTATCTCAATTACGGTGGTCAATTCGAGAGCGAGGCTTCGGCTTCACGCACCTTGGCATGGGCTTCGCTGGGTGCTTTGCTGTTGATTTTGATGCTTCTGTATCAAGACTTCAAGAGCATACCACAATCGCTGTTGATACTTATCAATATGCCTTTGGCTATGATTGGCGGCGTATTCATCTTGGTGCTCACCGGCGCGGAGCTCAACATCCCGGCCATCATCGGCTTTATATCTCTACTGGGTATCACCACGCGCAACGGTATGCTGCTTATCAGCCGGTACAACACATTGCGCGACCAAGGTATGGGTCTGCACGACCGCATTATGCGCGGCTCGGGCGACCGACTGCTACCCATAGTGATGACGGCACTGACCTCGGCTTTGGCGCTCATCCCGCTCGCAGTCAACGGCGATGCTCCCGGCAACGAGATCCAGTCGCCACTGGCCGTGGTCATCCTCGGCGGCCTGGTATCGGCCACCATCCTTAATGTATTTGTAGTTCCGGTAATATATCGCAAAATGTGCCTGCGCAAGGGCACAAAGTCGGAACAAGCATAATATTTGCCGGCTTTGGCAGGCCGGCGCACACGATATAACACATATTATAATGAACAAGCATCTTATAACATATATATTCATAGGCGCCTGCACGCTTGCGCCCTTGTCAGGACGTGCCCAAGTGTTGTCTCAGAGGGATGCCATCGCACGCATCGTGGCCAATAACGCAAGCGTCAAAGGCGTACAAGCATCAGGCAACGCAGATGTATTGTCTTTGCAGAATGCCAATACGTTGCCCGACCCGGAGGTTTCGGGAGGATACCTCTTCGGCGACGGAACGGACAATCGCTGGGAACTGGAAGTATCCCAAGGCTTTGCATGGCCGGGATTGTACGGCGCTCAGAAGAAAGTCATAGGGTCGGTCTCGGCCGCCAATGAGGAACGTCGCCGTGCGGCTGCGCTGAACGTAGCCGACCAAGCTCGGCAGCAGATGGTGCGCGGCACCTATCTGACACAGCATCTCGCGCTGCTGGAGAATCTCAAAGCCAATATGGATTCTTTGGCCCACAGCATCGAATACGGCTACAATAAGGGCGAACTCACGATACTTGACCTCAAGAAAGTTCGGTTTGAGATTTTCCGCCTTGACACACAAATCGCGCAAGTACGCTCCGAGCGCCAAAAAGTGGAATCCGCTCTGACGGCGCTCAACAACGGCGAAAGTATCGCCGTGGACCTCACTCAATATGACGTTGAACCGCTCAATGCCCTGTCCTACTATCTTGACAAGGCTCGGCAATCGCCCGAAATCGCGCTCTCGGACCGCGCGATAGAGACTGCGCGCCTTGAAGGCGAAGCAGCTCGTATGGGCCGCCTACCCTCTCTGTCCTTGGGTTATAAGCACTCGATGGAAGACGGGTATAGCTTCAACGGCGTTACGGCCGGAATCTCGGTCCCGGTATTCTCGGGACGGAAGGCACGTCAAGCGGCTCATGCCCGTCAGACAGCAGCCGAGTATGACCGCGCTCAGACGGCTAATGACATTGAGGCTCAAGTATCCGCGCTGTACGACCAAACGCTGCGCCAACAAGACCTGCTCAAGCATTTTTCGCCCGTAGTGCTCGATGACGAGTATCCGGAGTTGCTGCTGATGGCATACCACGGCGGCGAAACCAATGTCATCACCCTGATTCAGGAAATGAATTACTATCTGCAAGCACGGCAGGAGTACCTCGAAGCCGACTATGCCTATCGGGCCGGCCTCGCATCACTCAACCGCTACGATCTCCCGTTCTAACAGCCCGAACGGATACACATTTCATCGTTGAAGTATACCGCTTCTGTCCGAAGCGCCCGTAATGAGCCGGCATCCGCGCGATGTCGGCTCTTAATCTTTATTCATCCTTAGCGTTTGAACTACTATCCGACAAAAATCTGATAAAATAAAATGAAAACGTTCGTAGCTGTAACGATAAATGGGACAGGTGACTTAGTAACTTTGCACCGCAGTCTGCGACCGGGAGCAGTCCGATATGCTAAGTTTTTTGCAATGTACTTGGCAACAATGTCAAAAAGTTGTATATTTGCGGCGTATAAACTTCAAACGCATACAATACACAACAAAACAGACAAAACAGTACATCACACAACATATTTAGCATAACTTGCTGACAATTATCGATTCGGTTAAATCTGGTAAATTCAACCCTCGAAATCAAGATAATACATTCAGTAGGTTTGCCCCCTATACAGGGCGCAGACTGCTCCTACTGCTTATCATGATTTCAGGCTTTACCAGAGCCCAACCGGATTGATAAGACAAAAAGGAAAAGATTGCGCTCTTTTTCTGTTTACTCCCACAAACGCAAAACACCGGCACCCGGTGCCACAAAAACAAATATATAAATATCAACCTGTCAAACCAAAACGACTATGCAACAAGACGAACAACAGTTCCGAAAAACACTTGACGACTATTGGGAAAAAGTGCAAGCGATTTATGATCCTTATGCAAATCAGGACATTGATAAAGACGGTAATCCTCTGTTATACTATGTGTTCCAAACGGACGTTCACTACAATCCGGACCTTATGATTGTAGGCATAAATCCCGGAGCGAGCTATCACGGAAAGCCTTTTTTGTGCCGTGAGGACGAGCATGGAGTTGTAAAAAACTACTATCTGCTTGGGGCAAAAGAGGACGCATGGGCTCGACGCCTTCAATCCGTCTTCGACTATAAGCAAGGCGAGAACAATAACAATTATCTATCTTCAGCCTTTGAGAATTGCGTGGGTACAAATAAAGTATTCATTAACACTCGCATCGAGAAAGACTGCTTAGGGTTTAAGGATATTCACCCGAAAGCAAAAGCACTATTAGAGGAACTCATCCGGATAGTTAAGCCGAAACATATCGTAGCGTTAGGTCGCAGTCCGTTCGACACACTCAAACAAGAACCCGTTAAGCAGATAAAAGACTCGGGCATCAACTTCAAGTATAGCAAACACAACGGCATACCTCTCGCTTATATTCCTAATCCGTCTGGGCTGTGCGCGCGTTACTACAACACGGAAGAGAAAGTCAAAAGCTGGCAAAAAACGATGGAGGCTTTCCTGAAGAACAAACTCAATTAGCAGCCTCGCAACCTTCTATATGTCCATCAGCAACTGCTTCAAACATTTCACAATCTGAATCCAAAAATCACAACAATGAACTATGATATAACAATGATGGTGGGAGACGAACATGTTCGCTACTCTCTCACAAACAAAGGAGATAATCCCCTGATCGTCATCGGCATCAATCCCAGTACGGCGGATAAGGACAAGCCGGACGCCACAATGCGCCGCGTCATGGGCTTTGCCGAGCGTTATGGCTTCGACAGCTTCGTGATGCTCAACGTCTATCCACTACGTGCAACCAAACCGGCAGCACTGCCTCAAAAGTGCGATGCCGCACTACATAGTGCCAACATCCGAGAAATCGTCAATGTCGTATCGTCCAACGCCGGAGCACCAATCCTTTTGGCCTATGGCGGCAATATCAACAGCCGCAAGTATCTGAAGTCCTGCCTCCGCGACATCGTTGAAGTGCTCAAACCATTCAATCCCAAATACTTCCAAATAGGGACAGCGTTGAATCGAGACGGATCGCCCAAGCATCCGTTAATGGCGTCCTACTCTTCCGCGATGACCGCCTGCGATATCAATATGCAAATCTAATAAACGTGAGCGTTATGAATCAGACAATTAAACAATGGCTAATAGTCATCTGCTTGACAGTATTCCCTGCCATAGCCTTCGCCGACGATGTCCAAATTGACGGCATATACTATAGTATAAATGATGCGACAAAGACTGCATCGGTAACAAGAGGTAACTATAGCGGGAATATCGTTATACCAGAAACAATTGACTATGATGGCATTCACTATATGATTACTACCATCTGCGAGAAAGCTTTCTACTACTGCTCCGGACTCACTTCCGTAACCATCCCCAACTCCGTCACTTCAATCGGCTCCCTCGCTTTCTCCGGCTGCTCCGGCCTCACGTCCGTGACCATCCCCAACTCCGTCACTTCAATCGAAGCGGATGTATTCGGATACTGCTCCGGCCTCACGTCCGTGACCATCCCCAACTCCGTCACTTCTATCGGCGACTACGCCTTCTACAGCTGTAAAGGACTGAAATCAGTGACCATCCCCAACTCCGTCACTTCAATCGGCTACTGCGCCTTCTACGGCTGCTACGGCCTCACGTCCGTGACCATCCCCAACTCCGTCACTTCAATCGGCTCCCTCGCTTTCTCCGACTGCTACGGGCTGACAACAGTTACGATCGAAGGGTCTGAGGTACTATTGGCTGCGGAATCTTTTGAAGAGTGTACAAACATTAAAACAGTAAATGCACTTAGCACCCTGCCTCCAATCGGGGCAGATAACACCTTCGAACTCATAACATATCGTGATGCGATGCTTAATGTGCCCAAAACGGCAAAAGACGCATACTCGAAGCCGGCATGCTGGCGCAACTTCCGGCATGTGGAGGAGAAGGACTTCGGCGGCGTGGACGATGTGACGGCAGATGGCAGCGGCATCTGCGTCAATGTGCGTGACGGACAAGTTGAGGTAAGCGGCACAGACGCATCCGAAGAAATCCGAGTGTATGACATGAGCGGCATAGAGATATACCGTGGCACTGACCGCACAATCGCGCTGCCGACCAAGGGCGTCTATATCGTCAAGGTTGCCGGCCGCAGCTTCAAGGTTTTATCATAACTAAATGAGACAAAGGAATGATACCATGCACTAAATATTGGTTGATAATTATATGCTTAATCTTATCTTCAAACAATATTTTCGCTTATGACTTTGAAGCTGATGGCATACGCTATAACATTGTTTCGAAAGAAGATAGGACATGCGAAGTAACAACGACCCATGAGTTATTTAGCTTGTACTCCGGGCGTATAGTTATCCCTGAACACGCTTCATTTGAGGACAATGAATTTACGATTATAGGTATAGAAGGATCGGCATTTCTTGGTTCTGATGTCACCGAAGTTGTTGTCCCTGAAACAGCAAAATATATAGGACGATACGCATTCAAAGGTTGTACAAGTATGACTAATGTGATATTGCCCGAGTCATTGGACAGTATTGGTGCCTGCGCATTTATATATTGTTGGAAGCTGAAATCCGTAACTCTTCCGAGATCTCTAAAGACTATGGAAGGATGCATATTCGCTGAATGTAAAACACTTCAGTCGGTCAGACTTCCTAATGAACTGACGTCTTTGGGCTATGATTTTTTCTGTAATTGTCCTGAATTATATGATATTGATTGGCCAAGTACATTGACTTCTATAGGCGAAAATACATTTAAAGGTTGCACCAGCCTAAAAGAACTATTATTGCCAAGCTCGTTGATTTCAATAGGTAAATACGCATTCAAAGGCTGCACCGGTATTGAAAAAGTATCTTACCCCAACTCGTTGACTTCAATACACTCTAATGCTTTCGAGGGTTGTATCGGTATAGAAGAACTATTATTGCCAAGTTCGTTGAAAACAGTCGAAAGTAGCGCGTTTTCTGATTGCGCAAAACTTAAAACAATCTCGTTTTATGATACGCAATTCGGAAATAAGGCGTTTAGTGGGTGTGTGTCATTGAGGGACATAACAGCAATAAGTAATATTCCGCCTGTTAGTTATTATAATAACACTTTCGATGACGAATGCTATAAGAACGCATTGCTTTATGTACCCAAAAATACGAAGCTAGAGTATCAAAGTAAATATATATGGAAGAATTTCCAAAATATCATAGAGAAAGACTTCGGCGGCGTGGAGGATGTGACGGCTGATGGCAGCGGCATCTGCGTCAACGTGCGTGACCGACAGGTCGAAGTAAGCGGAGCAGACGCATCCGAAGAAATCCGAGTGTATGACATGAGCGGCATAGAGATATACCGTGGCACTGACCGCACAATCGCGCTGCCGACCAAGGGCGTCTATATCGTCAAGGTTGCCGGCCGCACCTTCAAGGTCGCACTCTAACTCGGCTAATAACAGATTGGCTATCAATGCAAGCAAGCCCAAATTCCTGAAAAAGCAGGATTTGGGCTTGCTTGTACTATATCGGCTACAGGTCGACTACCGGTTCTTCAAATCGGATTGGTCAAGCCTATCAGCGGCAGAGCCACGCTCGGCGCTCGGGGGCGTCCATGCGCTCAATGGCATAACGTAAGGTGGTGCGAGACATTCGGCTGTAGCGGTCGGAGAGATAACGGCGGAGCAGGTCGATGTCCTTCTTGCCGACCTCGCGTAACATCCATCCTACGGCTTTGTGTATGAGGTCATGCGGATGACCGAGCAGGGCATCGGCGATGCGTAGGGTATCTTCATACTGGCCGGCGCGTATCAATGCCGAGGTGCCGACAATGGCTATACGCTGCTTCCATAGGTCTGTATCGGCGGCAAGGGTGTCGAGTATGCCGCGGTCAGGGTATGTCCCATCGGCACAAGGCTGCAACAGCCATGCGCCTAAAATATATCCCGCAGAAAGATCTACAAGATCCCAATTGTTGGCCCGGTGTGCATACTTCAGATAGAAACGCACAATCTGCTCGCGCCTGTCTGCATATTCGGTAGGAGCAATGCGCTTTGGCGGCGTTGCGGCTTTCATCTCCTCGACAAGTAGCAGAAACCCGCATAATCGCACCTCGTGCCATGGAGACAGCAACAGTACGGCGATTTGCTCCAATGGGACGGCAAGGCGAAATCGCTTGACCACTTCACGCGTCTGCGGTACGCGAAGCCCTAAGAAGCGGTCACCATCGCCATACTCTCCCGGTCCTGTCTTGAAGAATCGAAGGAGAATCAAGCGCTGAGCCTCGTCCTGCATCTCGGACAACGCCGCAATAATCTCGGAAGCCTCGGTCGGCCGACTATGACCGATTATTCGAGCTGAGCGCACAAGCATATCGACTTGTTACTTGTCCTTAATCGCCTTGCCTGCCGAGAAGGCATCGCCTACGCGTTCACCCAATTTGATATACCCATTATGTATCGGATCGTAGGTAATCAGGTCCAATTTGGTGACATCCGGCTTGCCGTCAGGCGCAAGGTATCGCTCGTCACACAGCACATTGACGATATCGCCGACAAGGTAGCATCCGGTTTCGCTTTCGTCAATCATCCGGGACACTCGGCACTCGAGCGTCATTGGGAAGGCGGTGAATACCGGAGCATCCACGTGGCTACCTCGTATCGACTCCAAGCCGGCACGCGCGACTTTGTCGTGAACCTTACGGCCACTCACAAGACCCACATAATCAGCAGCCATCATATTATCAACAGTGGCAAAAGCGACAGTAAAATCACCATTTACCTTAAGATTGTCGGTAGTTGCATGGCTGCCCAGCGAAATCACGATTTTCTCGTAATCCCATTGCCCGGCCCAGGCGGCATTCATCGCATTGGGCGTATGATCTTTGTCGTAAGTGCCAAGAACGAGTACCAATTGAGGCAGTACCCACGGCTTTGATCCGAAGCTCTTCATATCTCTAATTTTGAATATGGTTCAATATTATTATATAGTTGCTAAGTCCATCACTTATTATCGGCGGACAGGCCTATGGCGCCGGTGGCGGGGTCAATGCTTATGCGGTGCTCGCGGTACAACATCCCGACGGCACGCTTAAAGTCTTTTTTCGAGCAATGCAGCAAAGCGGCAATTTCGTCCGGCGAAGACTTGTCGGTGAGAGGCATATCTTCATGCCTCAGCATTTCGAGAATAGTGTCGGACAATGACCGCGCACGACCACCGATGCCGGGTGCTGTGAGCGTCAAGTCGACACGTCCGTCACTGCGACGGACATTCTTGACGTAAGCCTTAAGTCGCTGTCCGCTTTGCAAGGTATCGTACAATTCGTTGGCATACAACATCCCGCGATGCAGATTTTCCACGATGACGCGCCATCCTATATCGGTACGCTCGGTCACCAAAACGTTGACAGCCTGCCCGTGCTTGTAATCAGCCGGAACGTTGTCAAGATACTTTCCAATCTTTGCTGTAGCGGCAATGCGGCCGGTCGCATTGTCCAAGTATACATATACAAGGTACACCCCATCGGCACGCATACGCGCCCGCTGCTCGGCATACGGCACAAGCAAATCTTTAGACAACCCCCAGTCAAGGAAGGCGCCGATACGGTTTACATCTCGCACTTGCAGGTAAGCAAATTCGCCTACCATCGCGATAGGCTTCTCCGTCGTAGCGACAAGGCGGTCTTCGCTGTCATTATAGACAAAGACATCCAATGTCGAACCTATGCTCATATCGTCCGTACAGTATCTATTAGGCAAAAGCACACGCGTGGAAGGAGTATCGACAAGATTTTCCTGCACTCGAGAGCTATGAGGCGCATCGACCAAAGCCTCGTCTGTCTCGCCAAGATAAAGCCCGTAATCGCTGCGCTCTAATACGGTTAAGGTATTGTTTTTCCCTATTTTGAACATATCGTATCGGTGTTTTGCTGAAATAATACTCCACAAATATAAGAATTTTCTCCCTATTTTTTTATACTTTTGCAGAAAGTATATGCGGACGACACCGATGCAGGACACACCTCTGCGCGTTTCCATTCCGGTCACCCACCCCATACATTCAGCCTATATGATAGAAATTATCAAAGAATATTTTCCGGAAATGACACCTCAACAGGAGTCACAAATGCAGGACTTAGATGCATTATACCGCGATTGGAATGCAAAAATCAATGTGATTTCACGCCGCGATATCAACAACCTATATGTGCGCCACGTCTTACATTCGCTTGCCATAGCAAAGTTTTGGAATGGCACACTCGTTCCGGGGACATCCATACTGGACATCGGCACCGGTGGAGGTTTCCCCGGCATCCCGCTGTCCATAATGTTCCCGCAATGTCATTTCCATCTACTGGATCGCATCGCGAAGAAGATTCGCGTAGTGAACGCCGTAGCCGAGTCATTAGGTTTAAAGAACGTGACCGCGCAGCAAGGCGATATAGGCGAGTGTCACGAGCGCTTTGATTATGTTGTCAGCCGTGGCGTTATGCGCCTCGAACCGTTGGTGACTGCAATAAAGCATAACATTTCCAAAGAGAACAAAAACACTTACACCAACGGGCTGGTATGCCTCAAAGGCGGAGACTTGTCCGACGAAAGTGCCGAGGTCAAATTCCCGGTAATCACCTACCCTCTCAACGAATATTTTGATGCCGAAAATCCGGAAGTTCGCGAGGCATTTGCCGACAAATACCTCGTCTACGTCCCTATGGCAGCAAAATAGCGCCAAACAAAAACAGGACGTTATTTAAGGTCCTATTCAGATTACAGATTATATCATGCTTAGACTCGAAAGATTCACCTTCAATCCTTTTTCGGAGAACACTTATGTAGTATACGACCCCGACACCAAAGATGGCATAGTCGTAGATCCCGGAATGTCCACAGAGGTCGAACAAAAGCAATTTGACCGATTTGTCACAGAGAAAGGCATACACTTGTTGATGATTGTAAACACCCATATGCACATAGATCATTGTCTGGGCAACAATTATATCATCAAAAAATACGGCATACATACTGCTGCAAACGCCACCGAAATCGCCTTCGGCGAAAACCTTGACCAGCAAGCCCGTTTCTTCGGCCTAAACCTCAAAGGTTTCAACACAACAGTAGACATAATACTTAATGACGGTCAACTGTTACACATCGGGCCAAATACACTCGAAATCATTGCCTCGCCCGGTCACTCTCCCGGTGGCGTATGTATATACGACCGCGCCGATGGATGGCTACTCAGCGGAGACAGCCTATTCCTCGGCTCGATAGGTCGCACCGACCTTCCGGGTAGTGACCATAGCAGACTCATTCACGGCATTCGAACACGATTGTTCACGCTCCCCGAAACAACCGTTGTCTACCCCGGTCACGGGCCCGCTACAACTATCGGGCACGAACGAGCTACCAATCCGTATGTTCGGTAAATCGGAACTATGCACGTTTTGACGTCTTTCCACAATCCGAGATATACTTCTGGCAGCATATAGTCTGCGCTTGACTGCAGCGTCTGTTTTAGCGTTATTTACAAGTATCGGGCACAATAGCTGCCCAAGCATCGGACTAACTTTGCACTATAAATCAGCAAAGTATTCCGATAATGAAAACGATAAACGACACTGACACCATATTTGCGACTATAGTTCAATACGGACGTTCACTGACAAGCGTAAAGTTGTGTGGGATGTCTTCCGTACAGTCAATAGTATCATTCCTTCGCTCCCATAATGCCGTACCCTCGGGGTTGTCGCAACTCTCGATACGCAACAGCACACAGGGCTGGTGTTCTATGCAGGCATTGTACATTCGATGATTTAAGCCAACTCCGTGATTGTCCGTAGGGCATAATACTAGGTGAAATCTATTGCAATCATTACCGATCGTTGGTGCGGCCGGCGGAATCAAATTTATGTAAAACAGGCCGCCGGAACGGCCAAAGAACTTTTTTTCAAAAACCGACACCCAAACCTGTTATATTAGAATTTAGAGATAATTTTTTGCAATTCATCGTATAGTTCGTGAGATTGCAGTCGAATACAGAGCCACACTCACAAATCGACACTTCGGTGTGCAGATTCGGGCTGTCGCTCAATATTCAGAGGCGTCCGAACGTCTGTTCTTCTGGCAGCTCGCCGTGTAAGTAGCAGGTTCGGATGCTTCTTTATTCTAATACTATACGCGAATTATAGTTAGTAACCATCCGAAAAGGGCCGACTTGTGCATAGAAGTTTAGATGGCGAACTT
>ERZ808262.151-NODE-151-length-52646-cov-37.462608_pt1 | contig 52646 bp, 45 predicted proteins | sample MGYA00520895_ERZ808262 | MGnify/ENA primary metagenome ERZ808262 (study PRJEB31516, sample SAMN03275588) | gut metagenome | biome: mammalia-associated habitat; material: feces | host: Papio cynocephalus | place: Kenya | collected 2012-08-02 ... | reverse complement strand
GTTCCGCCTTAGCCTTATCTTTGGCTAAACACAGGTTTTTGCTGGTGAGCCGATTAAAGAGGAATCCGTTAATTTTGTACTAATAAAAAACGTCATTGATGAATAAAGACTTAACCACGTCGGAAGTAGCCAGACGTAATATCCTAAATAACACGTATGCACTTCAAGAGGCTGAACGTGCTATCGGACTTCGTGGAGTAATGTTTGAAAACCAGCGAGATGAAGATTTTGTTAGGAATCTCCTTACAAGCCATGAATACCACCAGGAGTTCGTAGACGCACTAACAAATTATGTCGATTTAGGCAAAATTAAATATGTAACCTATACGGATAAGGTGTACAAAAGCATATTCAAGGAAATGGAAGTCAAGTTGTCAAAACCGACAATGACCAAGGTTGGCACAGTGTGCTTCACAGGAGCGGTGTTGCATGGACACGGCCGCAGGGTCTACTACACAAGGTTCTTCGGCGAGGTTGCCTACGGCGCTTCCTACCACTTGTTTTCGGAGTGGCGCCTGACGAATTTCGCGTGGGACTGACGTTAAAGTCTGTTAATGTTTTTGTGCACTGCCAAAATGATAGTAAATTTGCGGTGCTAGAAACATGACAGTCTGCCTGTCACCCGGAGCGAGGTATAGACGCTCGACATAGACTTTTCGGGCATTTTTTATGTCCACAACGTAGCCTTACGGCTGCCTTTCCGAACATTTAATACGTCCCTCCGGGACAGGCATTATGTGTTTCTAGCAACGGAGAGGTAGCCGTTTCTATGTCTGCCTATAGCTAGAAACACATAATGCCCGCATTATGAACACATTCACAATCAAAACCATTGGGCGCACCACACGCCCGGCCCGGCGACGCCGCAACCAAGTCGTCATCCTACGGTCATTAGACCTTACGCCTCGTTATTCACCCTTTGCCCGGCGCAGCCGTGTGGACGTGCGCCGCCGTGTGGCCTCAGTGCTGCGCCGCGTCCTGCGTGCCACGTTCTCGGATGTGGCAGCCTTGGTCGTCACCATTACCGTATTGGCCGTGGCCGCGTACCACAGCATCGTCATCACGGACGCCGTGGAAGCTCAGGCCACCGTCGGCCTCGATGTCCTCACACTTACGCCATGGGCCATCGTAGCCGCAGTCCGCCATACCTCCGACCGTCCGGCCGATGAGGAAGGAGGTGCGCAATGACTGACGGATGGAACAATCTGATGCACTATCGCGGCACACGTCATGCCAAGGTGCTGCGTCAACTCGTACGACAAATGTGTGAAGCCGAACGCGACCGTATCTCTGCGGACCGTGCCCAAGCCGTGGCCGAGCGTACCGCCAAATTCGCGGCCGAATGCCACGAAGGCCGCGCCGCCCTGCGGGCCAGACTGGCCGATTTGGAAGGTCGGCGCATACGTATCTCCGGCAAAATAAGGCTGGCCGCCGTTGAGAGCGACCGCGTACTCTATGACACCGGACATGCCGAGATGGACGAGCTTGACCACATCATCTCCAAGGCATACACCGATGCTCGGCGGCTGGCACGCGTGCGCCAAGCCTGTTACGATGCCGATATGGCAGACATACGCGACCGCTACCATGCCGAGATGCAGGATCTGCTTGACCGTACACGTATGCTCTTTGAGACACTGCGCAAAGAATCGGCCGAGGAAGCCGAACGCACACGCAAAGAGTGCATCGCCGCGGCCAAAGCCGCAACACTTTCGAGACCCGAAACCTCAAAAAATCAACTCTAAAAACTCCACCAACCATGAATAAAATCGAAACAATCATATCTTCCGAGAGTAAGTACACACACCGTCTACAACTCATCCAAGCGCAGGAAACGGGCTGGCCGTCAATGCCGCCCACCGCGCCGGTACTGGCAATGTTCCTCGCCGATTTCCGTCCGGCAGACGCAGGCGCGGCACACGGTGACAATATGACCTCCGCCGAGATTATCGGTGCAATGGAGGACATCTGCGCTTTCTCGACATCCGAAGTCGCTATCGTGATGTCGTACCTCGGCTATCGCTTGAGTGTCAACAACTACCGCGGCCTTGAATGGTCGATGGTGGCCGTGCCCGACGAAGACGCCGACAGCCTGCCGCAATCCGAGCGCGCCGACGAGGAATAGTGCACTTAATTCAGGCTTGTTTTTACACGATTAAGCAACATCTACTTTGATTTGAGGCCGGGGGCGTCGCGAGACGCTTCCGGCCTCGCCGTGTTCGGCGTCTTTTTAGCTCACAAGATAGATCTGTACCTTTGACGCAAAAGCAATAACTATGTCCGCAACTATCAGCCCGGTACTACAGCCGCACATGTTCGCCAGCCAGTTCGCTGTGGTGTCATTGGTCTCGCCTGCCGAAACCGTGACACTTGCCATCAAACGCGGCGATGAAACGATTTTCTCGGCCACATATTATACGTACAACGGCAGTGTGGTGGTGTACGACCTTGACCGCATATTTGAGGAGGAAATCGACATGGGAGATCCGGATGCATTGCCTTATGACGACTTTACCATAGTCATTGATGGTGTTGCCGCTGCCATAGGCAGTATCAAGGTCTTTCGCTGTGACTATCAGTTGCACCTCGATGCCACCAAATATCTCGGGGAGTTTTATTTGACCTCCGGCCATGGCGAGCGTGACACGGCACTCGGTCGCAAAGAGCTGTTGCCGGTGTATGATGCAGACGGAGAAGCGGCTGTCGCAGTATGCACTTATGCCGATGACGACACACAAGAGATGTCTCAGGTGACGGTACAGCTGGGCAATGTAGTTGATTTTACCGAATTGGATGTCTCCCCGGCACAATACGACAACATCGAAGGCAAGATTCTCATCGCATACGAAGTGCAATGTGGGCGCCGCCGTCAGCGCTACCGTGTCTTGGACTTGCCGCAGGCCGACCCGGTGCTGTCGTTCGTCAACCGCTTCGGCTGCCGGGAGCTGCTATACTTTGCCGGCTCCAAGACCACCTCGGCGGCATATACGCGCGACAATGCCAAAGTAAATGGTGCATACCGCGTCTACCATATTGACGAGGTCGTGTCACACGAGGCACAAACGGGCCCTTTGCGGCCGTCCATGGTCGCTGTGGTGACCGATCTGGCTCGTGCCATAGATGTATGGTTGTATGATGTCGCATCCTCAACCGAAGGAGACCCTGTCGTCATTACGGCAGCAGACATCAAGTATACAAACGAGGATCACACCATTGCCGACCTGGCCCTGACATACAGGCTGACGCGTCGCCGCACTATGCAGGGCGATGAGGCGACAAGGGCTCTGCGTGTGTTTGACAACACCTTCGACACCACCTATGAGTAGTCGCCCGACACAATGCCTACATTGGCGCGATGCCATAGCTCTGCTGGAGAGCCGTCAGCCGGTGACGCTTCGCGTCTGGAAAATATCCACCGGAGACATCATCACCTACCACAATGTGGTGTGCTGCGGTAGCCATTGGCGAGGCGGTACACACCGCATCAAACTGCCGGACAGCCACCTTATACGCGAATTTAGAGACATAACACTTTTTGAAATAAATGGATACGAAGTTATCAGATAACCGCTCCGCAGTCGCGGGCGCAATCCCCAGCGAGATATACAATGTCGCCGTGCCTATGGCGACGGCATCGGACATTGATGTCGTTGACTCGGCCTCGGTTTTTGACGAAGATGCCGCCGATATTGTCGGCCGTCCTGTGCCCGGCTATCCCGGATATACATATATGCCGTTCGGCGGCGACAACCTGCTGCCATTTCACCTCATCCGCACCATCGGCGGAGACGAGGTGCTGAGCCAAAATCTATATTTCAACATCCTGACGGCCTATGGCAACGGCATCCAATATGCCGACAAGCTGACCGGCCAACCGACAACCAATCCCGACATCGAGCGCTGGATGATGCACAATTCGATGCGCGAGTTCTTCCTCGAACAATGCACCGACCTCAAGTACTTCTTCTTTGCCGTTGCTGTGGTCATTCTTGACCGCGAGGGCAAGCGTATTGTCCAGCTGCGACATAAGGACGCGTGCTATTGCCGCTTCGAGAAAGCTGACAGCCATGGGCGTATCAACCACATATTCTACGCCAATTGGCGCAAGAACGGCGGGCTGTCGCGTAAGGACGTGGAGATGATTACCCTGCTGGACGAGCGCGACCCATTGGGACACCTTGAGACGCTACTCGGCCGAGCACCCGGGCGTGACGGGCTGGTCAAGGTCCGCACGACCGCACGCAAATTTGCGGTGGTGATGCGCGTGCCGACGCCGGGCCAGCGATACTACCCTATCCCCTATTATACAGCTCTGTTCCGAGGCGATTGGTTTGACCTAAAACGACTGATCGGGAAAGCGAAAAAAGCGAAGATACGCAATAGCTCGTCTGTCAAGTATCAGGTGGAGATACACAAGGATTACTGGTCGTCGCTGCTCGCAGCAGAGCAAATCATTGACCCTGTGGCGCAGAAGGAGCGCATCAAGAAGGAAAAGGAGAATATCAAGAACTTCGTCTGCGGCATCGAGAATAGCGGCAAGGTGTGGATTACCGGCTACTATATCGATAGCTATGGTAAGGAACAGCGTATGGTCCGCATCAACGTTGTGGACACCGGCAAGGAAGGCGGCGACTGGGCTGACGACATTCAGGAAACATCCAATATGCTGTGCTACGGCACCAACGTTCACCCGAACCTTGTCGGCGCTGTGCCGGGCAAGAGCCAAAGCAACAACAGCGGGTCGGACAAACGCGAATTGTTCACGCTCAAACAGGCTCTCGAAGCATCGACACATGACGTACTGGCCAAAGTACACGAACTGGTAATCTACTTCAACGGATGGCAGGACATTGTCAAGCCGCAAGTGCCTATAGTGTTGCTGACGACATTGGACCAAAATACCGATGCGATCAAACGTCTCCGCGACGGGTCAATACAAGATGCCGACAACTAAGATTATACAGATATGGAAATAACCTATAACGACTTTGTTCGCGTAGCCCCGTCCGCAATGATGCCTGACGAGGAATTGTTCAACTCCATGCAAGGATTCGTTGACGACTCCAGCCGCCGCGTCAGACGGTTTCTCGGCTCTGAGCTCTACGACAGCATCAGCGCCGTGGATCCTAACCTGACTGTACTCGAAACAGACCGTGAAGGGACACTCGCACAAGCGTGCGTACGATATATCTGCGCACGTGCATATTATGAGGCATCGGCGCACCTTGATCTCGTACTCACAGCCACCGGCTTCGGCGTAGTCAATAACGACAATGTCGTACCGGCCTCTGCCGACCGCGTCAAGGCGCTGCGTGACCGCCTCTCGCGGCAGATGTCCGACTATTATGACGAGATAAAATCTGCAGCACGCTACTTCGAGGTGTGGACAACACCGGCCAACATACGCATATATTTCGGTACGTTGTACTGGCATACGCGGTTTCTGCGGCTGCTGGGCATCGCAGAACCGACGCAAGGCGACCTTGTGGAACAGCGCCCGGCAATCATGGCAGCCGAGGCAAAGCTCCGCACGCTGATTTCGCCTGAGTTCTTTACCGAGTTATGCAAGGCCGAGGCAACTGCGTCCACGACAGAGATGCAGTCCGAGGTCATAGACCTATGCCGCGAATATGTCGCCGCCATACTGCGTGACCACGCTCCGGCGGGTACTGTCGTGTGGCGCGACCGCATACTGACTTATCTGGATGACAACCTTGCCGAGTTTCCGACTTACGCGGCCTCGGCAAATTACAAGGCCAACCATTTTGAAAACTACAGAAACGAGAAAGATGATACGTGCTACTTTTTCGGCTGACGAAAACACCATATATGTCCGTCTGCCTAAGTCGTGGGCCGAGTTGGACGATACCGAGTTGCGGCTGGTTTATCAAGCTATGTCCACGGTATCGGATGCCGCGTTGCCATACACGCTATTCCGCATTCTTGCCGGAGTACGGCAGACGCGCGAAGGTATTGTACCGGGCAAATGGATGCTCTCCATACGCACGACTGCCGGACTGAGATACGTGTATGTCACACCGGCGCAGATAGCCGAGCAGGCTAAGTGTCTTGAATTCGTTCATACACCGGGTGATGTTCCGGTGCGAATTACTAAAATCGGCAAAGGCATAGCAGTGGATTCGCAACTTCGCGGTGTCGCTTTCGGCGACTGGCTGCGTGTCGAGAACTACTACCAGGGGTATCTCTCATCGCAGAATGTCGAATCATTGGTGGCTGCGACCGGCATCCTGTATCCGGGCTTCCGAGGCAACGCGCTCACTCAGGCGGAAGCCCTCAATATCCTCAATTGGCTGGTGCAGGTCAAAGCACTTTTTGCTCGCACTTTCAGCCATTTCTTCCGTCCGGTGGTGTCAGCTGCAGCGACCGAAGCTCCGAACATGCTTGAAACGATGAACAACCAAATACGTGCTTTGACCTGCGGCGACGTAACCAAGGAGGAGGTCATCCTGGCCACGGACTGCTGGCGTGCATTGACGGAGTTGGACTGCAAAGCTCGCGATGCCGAGGAGTTGAATGCCGCAATGGCAAAAAATAAGGAATGATATGGATGCTCTCAGTTTTTTCGATGCCGAGAAATATTTCGGCGACATATGCCAAAGCAACATATATGCACAGAAGAATGGCTTTCGGTTCTGTACTTGCAGCGGCATTGAGTCTCTACAAGGACCTCTTGACCGCTTTCGCACGAGCAAGGCATTCTTCTGCCTCGATGACACAAATGACGGCGCGATGTTTCAGGGACGCGGCGGAGGTTGGTATAAACGCAGGACATTCACCGTGTTCATTGTCCGTCGATACAACATCAAGGACGAGGCAGACCGCGCAAAGCAACTCGGCATCTGTCGCATACTTTTCCGCCAAGTAGCATCAAAGTTGCTCATCGATGCCGATGACAAACAAAACGATCTTGTCTATCTGCATGTAGACAATATCCTGTCGCGCGAACTCGGTCAATACTTCATGTCCGGTTGCACGGGGCTGTACTTTATGGTTGATGTCAGCGAGCCGGTTGACCTTAAATACCGCGAGGACGAATGGCGGAGGTAGAGGATATATCCAAGTATTACGAGGCTTGGACACGAACACAGCTGGAAATCTGGCGAGAGAAAATTGAGCGGATGCGTATCGTTCGCACAGGCGCTTTGCACGAAAGTTTCGCCTCGCACATCGCGCAGTCGGAGATGTCGGCCACCATCACCATGCGTTTTGCGCAATATGGCATATACCAGGCGCTGGGCACCGGCCGAGGATACACACCCGGCAATCTTGGCGACCTCGAGTTCTTGGATAAGGATTATCGACAGGCACACGGGCTTGACAAGCCACGCAAAGTCGGACCGGCCTGGGGTGGTTACAAGACCTCCGGCAAACCGCGCAAGGCTCGCGACTGGTACTCAAAAAAGCTCTATATGTCCGTGATGGCAATGGCGGAAGATCTGGCACGTATCGGAGCCGAAAATGCTGCGCACGTAGTCTGCGAGCAATTGTCCGATGTGCACAGTGTCGTACATAAGTGATTTGGTCTATATACATGAGTTTTGTGTGTTGTATACTCGGCGGGTGCGTCTTTTTAACAGCTGCACCCACCGAGTATTTTTGTACCATACATATTGATTATGGCAACGATTAAAGACTTACTCACGCAGGCTGCTGTTATACGCGATGCAGCAGCCGAAGGCGAAAACACAGCAATGCGTGTCGGCTCAATGTTTGTAGACCTCGTCCAACGGATAGTAGACACATTGTCGGCTGATGCACTGTCTGCGCTCGGTCTCAGAATTACCGCGACGACAGACAAGGTTACGGTAGTTTACAAAACTGTGGATGCAGGTGGCACCGCGAAGGATGTCTCTGTGATACTACCATCTGCAACAACTACAGCCGCCGGCATGATGTCCTCCGCCTCTTTGGCTGCGATAAACAAAGCGGCACAAGACATCACGTCTATAGTATCTCGGATTGACGCATCAGACGGCTCTATTAAGGCAGCATCCGATACGGCAAAGGCTGTGTCGGAAGCGCTGGCGGCACATGAGAAAACAGATGCAGCCGACCATGCGGCGATACGCAAAACTCTCAGCGATAGCCTGGCGAGTGCTACGCAAGAGCAGCACGATACGCTGGCGTGCAGCGGCGTGGTGGCCTTTGACGGCTTTGTGGGCGATGTAAGCGGTGACGGCGAGGGCGTACGGTCTGCGCCGATAGTGCGCGACCCCGAGGGCAAGGTGCAGCAAGGTGCGGCTACGGTGCATTATGATACCGCCAATGGTTGCTGGGCAATCAAGCAGGATGGTGCGTATTACGATGCGTGGGATGACGACTACCTGTGGCAGGACGCGCAGCAAGTGCCGCGGGCGGACAAGGCGTATTACAACGTGCGCGACGGTAAGTTGTACCGATACAGCAGTACCGACAATCAGCTGCACGAGCTGGCGCTGACGCAGCTGCGCGACGGTGTAGGCATCTTGCCGTGTCGGGTGCGGACGAAAGCGCCGCTGATACCGATGGAGGGTGCGCCGACTACGGCGGCCGCTTACACGATATGGTGGTCGCAGACGAGCAAGAAATTCTTTGCTGCAATCGACTATAACGAGGAGACAGTCGGCGACAGCATAGAGAATTGCGATGCTTACGAGCTGAAATACTGCGACGAGTACACCGACTATTGCACTGTGAGCGGCAGCGGCGAGACGCAGACCGCCGAGCCGCGGACAGACCGCATATATCGCAGCGGCAACAAGCTGTGGCGGTATGACAAGACGACCGGGACGATGATAGATGTCAGCGACATCAGCGGCGGCACATACGACAGCGTACAGCTCACCGGCTACAGCCAAGCCGAGACGCTGGATGTGCAGCACCTCGGTGCAGAGGATGCTCAGGCTGAGATGCTGAGCTTTAAGATAAACGACGAGAGTGCCGGGCTTGAGAACACCGTGCGGATGCAAGCGCAGGCACGCGGGATGAGTGTCGACTGGGAAACCGCTTACAAGACCAAGCGCGTGATGACGCTGGAGAACATGCGCGATGAGATGATATATCAGGATGGGCAGGAGACGCTGACACTGGGTGATGACGACAGTCCGCTCAACGTCACGGGCGTGCGCACACTCGAGGCCGAGAGTATCAAGACCACAGGGGGTATTGCCGTGCAGGGCAAGACCTCCATAATGAATCTGGAGTGCGCTGACGCAACTCTTAGCGGCGATGTCGACATTACCGGCATATTGGAAGTCGGCAACGGCGCGACGGTGCAGAATGGCCTTACGGTAGACAATAGTGACATTACCGTTGTAGGCGGAGATATACACGTGCAGGGCGAAGCCGAACTCGGATCGGTCAAGACCACAGGCAATATCAATAGCAGCGGCACGGTGTCCGGGCTGGTGGTGTACGGCGACAGCGCCACATTCTGCCAGGGCGAGGAGGTCAAGATTGACGTTAACGGCAATATCAGCACCGAGGGGACGCTGACGGTGCAGGGCGCGACATCCTTAGAGGGCGCAGCCACCGTGGTCTGCGGGCTGACGTGTGACAATCTGACGGCCGACGAGGCCGAAATCAATGGCGGCATCCTCGCCAATAGCCTTGAAATTTACGGCAATATCAGCACCGACAGCATTCAAGCCACCTCATTCGTTCTCAATAAAGAAGATGTCGGCGCGATGCTGGTGCACGCGTTTCACGGCATCCGACAGGCGCTGCCGACAGGCTACACCGCCGTGACCGATATTGTCAAGCCGAAGACGTACACAGATGGTGTGTACGAGTATGACATTGTTTATATCCGCGCTCTCAAGCGCTTTGTGTGTGTCAACGACACAGCCAAGACTTATGCCGAGCGCTTTAACGGCGAGAGCGAGTACAACGTTATTGCCAATAACAAACCGAAAACGGCGCGGACAGACCGCACGTGGCAATGGGGTGCAGACACCTACAAATACGACACCGAGGCATATATCAGCAAGTATCGCGGATTGGGTAAAGACGAGTACGGCGCAGACCTTGTATGCGTCACCGATGCAGGCAAGGCATTGTTTATCAAGATGTGGCGAGAGGCGATATGCCGACCGCTGACGGTGGCCGCAAGTACCGGTATGGTTGTTTGGGACTCTGCAACAGACGAGCTGGGCAATATCCCGATAAGCGACTACGGTGGGTATTATCCCGAGTGGCACGAGACGCCTGGGTTCTTCATCAACGGCATCAACGGCATCAGCTATGCCGAGGCACGCCAGATATTCGAGGCACGCACTTACGGCTCATATCCGCGACAACTAAGAGATGTGGGCAACGTCCGAACCAATATGCTGTGCTGCTACAATTATAATACAGGCGGAGGGCAGGATGGACGAGGCATCAACACACCTTTTGCGTTTGTCGGCTACGGCACAACGGTGGTGCGCGTGGCCGCAGGTTTGCGCGGTCAGCGCCCGACAGGGTCTTGCTGGTTGCGCGGCAGCTTAAACTTTTACGAAGTCCCCGAGCTTGTAGAGGTCATCGGCGCAGTACAGCTCGGTACACCGGGCGATAATGCATTGAGCTTTCTCGCCGCTCCGTTCCCCAAATTGCAATACTTGTGGATTACCGAATTATCCGTGTCGTTGACCAAAACATTCGCAGGCACACCGAACATCAATGTTGATTGTCTACGCTATCTCGTGGAGAAGTCTAAGGCCACAGCGGCCAAGCCCATCAGCGTAACGCTGCACGCAGACGTGTTTGCGGCGCTGCCTGAGGATATACTGACGCTGGCCGAAACCAAATATGTAACATTTGTAAGCGCATAGGCGCTTGTACCCAAATCCCCCGAATTCGGGGGAATTAGAATTGTAAATATCTGATATATGATACAATACGAAAACCACCGAATAACGAGCGACAGCGGACGGTACGTGCGCCGCATCTCGGACGGCCTTACGGCCAAAGCCATAGCCGCGATGAGCTACAACGCGGACGATTACGAAGAAACGGACGAAATGCCGGCGGCGTTTGACGATAAGACGTACGAAGAACACGTTGTGCGCTTGATACGCGAGCGCTACAGCGTTGCGGACGAGCTGGCGCTGTTGCGTCAGCGCGAGGCCAAGCCCGAAGAATTTGCGGCTTACAACGCCTTTGCCGAAGCCTGCAAGGCACAAGCCAAGGCCGAGGTGGAGGCCGAAGCACAGGCCGCTAACGAGACGGGCGGAAACTAAAATAGCGCAAGCAGCTGTTTTAGCGCTTAAAGTAAAACACTAAACAACAATAAAGATTATGAGCAAAGTAAAATTAGGAGAGACATTGCGCCGCAGCGTGCGCATAGACAACAGTGCAGACGCGACCGCCGTATACGCCATCAGTGCCGTAGCCAATATCGAGGGAGAGGCCATCACGACATTAGTTGAAGGCGAGGTTAAGAGAGGCGGGGCGACACTGGCGCGCTGGTCGCGCTACAAGCCTGCCACGCTGACCATCCGTTATGATGTGGCCGACGACCGTGACGACATTTTGGCAGCGATAGAGGCGTTCTGTGCGGATGCGCAGGCCGCCGTGAGCGCGTAAGAAAGGAGGCCGATATGACCATTACACACATTTTCCGCTGGGCGTTTGCCGGCATAGGCGCCGCGCTCGCCATACTCGAGCCGACACTGCCGTATTTGTTGATATGCACGCTCGTAATTTTCGCCGATTGCTACACCGCCTGGAGCCTCAGCCGCAGAGCGGCCAAAGCGCATCCGGACAAAGTTACGAAAGACGGCCATAAGTTTCAGTCGCACCACTTCGGGCATGTGCTGCTGACGCTCATAAAGAGTTACGCGCTTATTATCATGGCATTTTTGATAAACCAGCACATTACAAACGACATACCCATAGACCTGACCAAGGTCGCCGCAGGGGCTATATGCTTTTGGCAGATTTGGAGCATCCTCGAAAACGAAAGCAGCTGCAACGGCGCTCGTTGGGCAAAGGTTGCGCAAAAGATACTCGTGGACAAGACCTCGCGACACTTCGACATTGACTTGTCGGGAATAGGAGCGAGCAAGACTCACCGACCAAATGCAGACGACAATGATAATACTGATTGACAACGGCCACGGAGTGGAAACTCCCGGAAAACGCAGCCCCGACGGGCGACTACGCGAGTACGCCTGGGCGCGCGAGATTGCCCAGCGCATAGCCATAGCGTTGCAGCGTGAGGGCATCGATGCACGGCTGCTTGTGCCCGAGACCACCGACATACCGCTGAGTGTGCGAGTGCGGCGCGTCAACGACGTCTGCAAAGCCGAGGGCACACGCAACGTCTGTGTCGTGAGCATCCACAACAACGCCGCCGGGGCAGACGGGCGCTGGCACGATGCACGCGGTTTTGCCGTATACGTGGCCAATAACGCAGGGCAGGGCAGTCGCCGATTGGCCGCCGAGTTTTACGCCGGAGCAAAGGCGCGTGGCTTGATGGGTAACCGTGCAACGCCACCGCAGGGCTTTTGGCAGGCGAGCCTGGCCATGTGCCGCGACACCAAGTGCGCCGCGGTCCTCACCGAAAACCTCTTCCAAGACAACATCAAAGACGTGCAGTATCTACTGAGCAGCGAGGGGAAGAGCGCTATTGTAGACTTGCATGTAAATGCGATTTTGAACTATATAGAAACATGCGAACAGCGATAATCATATACATGAGTGCGGTACTGATGTGTGCTTGCCGCAGCCACAAGGAGGCCGACACGCGCTATGCCGAGACGACGCAGACACAGACCGCCGAGACGACGCAAACGCGCACCGACAGCCGCAGCGACACATGTGCCGAGCAGGCCGAGAGCGCCGACAGCGTGGTGTGGACGATGAGTGCCGACAGCGTGGTGCAGGCCAAGGCTGACGGTACGCGCGAGACGCTGCACCGCGTGCGGTGGACGCGCACGGCCTACAAGCCGACAGCAACGGCGACAGCCGAGACGCGCGTGCAGCAGACCGATACGACATCGGTTGTGTCGCAAGCGCAGACGCAGCGGCAGACGCAAGTGCAGGCGCATAGCGAGAGCGTCCGCGGCGGTAGGCCGTGGTGGCTGTTGGTGGTGGCGGTGGTAGCGACAGGCGTTGCAGTCATCCTCGTTCGTCGAAAGATATTAGCATAACTGGATATACATATATACTATGGCTGCGGCAGACTTGTGAAAGCCTGCCGCAGTGTCTTTTGTTCAAAAAAATTCCGCACATAAATTTGGCAAAGTAATAGACGTAAAAAATGGCATATAAAGAAATTGCAGAGGTAGTGCTCAAATGCAATAGCGAGGACTACAAACGAACATACGAGGATAATATTGCGAAAGCTAAGGCTCTGCGCAAGGCATTAGCAGATGCTTATTCGGCAGGCGATGCACGCAAGGTCATAGAGGTCAACAAAGAACTGCAGAAGACCAACGCAACCATACAGCGAATGCGGACGAATGCCTCTAATGTCGAGGCTGCAATGCGCAATCTTGACAAAGCAACGCCTAAAGAATTGCATCGTGCGCTCAAAGCCATCAATGCCGAATTATCTTCCGGCCGTGTGGAACGCGGCTCCAAAGAATGGGATGCCTATATAGACAAACTCAAGGCTGTCAAGAAGCAACTTGCTGATGTCAACACCGAAATGTCTATCGATACGCGGTCACCGCTCGAAAAGCTTAAGGACGGCATCAACGACTGGGGAGCCTCCGCCGCGACCGCAGTCGCCGCATTCGGAGGCATCGTAGTATCCGGCAAGGCTGCTGTACAGGCTTACGCAGACATGGAGGCCGAAATGGCCAACGTACGCAAGTACACCGGTATGACCGCCGAGCAAGTTGAGACACTGAACGAAGCATTTAAGCAGATGGACACGCGCACATCGCGCGAGGACCTGAACAAGCTTGCACAAGAAGCCGGACGCCTTGGCAAGACATCCATAGATGACGTCCTTGGTTTTGTTAAGGCTGCAGATCAAATCAATGTCGCGCTTGATGAACTGGGCGAAGGGGCAACCCTAACGCTTTCCAAACTCACCGGAATATTCGGATTGGAAGGACAATACGGCACCGAGCAATCCTTACTCAAGGTTGGATCCGTCGTCAACGAACTATCCCAAAACTGCGCAGCCTCGGCTCCATACCTCACCGAGTTCGCCAGCCGTATGGCCGGTGTCGGGGCTCAAGCAGGCCTATCAGTACAACAGATAATGGCTTTCGGCGCCGTACTGGACTCTACAAATCAAAATGTCGAGGCCTCGGCTACGGCTCTGTCTCAGGTAATCGTCCGCATATACCAAGACCCGGCCAAGTACGCCAAGATAGCCGGCCTGGACATACAAAACTTTACTACTTTAGTAAAAACCGACATCAACTCAGCGTTAATGGAACTTCTGTCGGCGTTGAATAAGGTCGGAGGTATGGATGCGCTGTCCCCTATGTTCAAGGATATGGGCGAAAATGGTGCAAGAGCAATTGCGACACTTAGCACTCTCGCCGAGCACATCGACCAGGTCAAACAACAACAGATAGCCGCAGCGACCGCCTTCGCAGACGGCGCCTCCGTGACCAAAGAGTTCGATGTCCAAAACAACACAGTACAAGCACGGCTTGATAAACTCAAAAAGAGTTTTACAGAGATGGCCGTGTCGCTTGGCGAAAAGCTCTTGCCCGTTATGCAGTACGCTATCTCCGGAACATCACTTTTGATGCACGCATTATCGTCTGTAGTCGGGTTCATCGTCAAAAATAGGGCGGCAGTCTTATCTCTTGTTGCAGCAATCACAGTCGCCGTCCTCGCAAACAAGTCTTACGTAATTTGGGCAAAGCTTTGCGCTGCCGCCGAGGTCGCACACACCATCGCCATCAAAGCCAAACAGATAGTCGTTACCACATTGACTAACCTGATGACCGGGCTGCGCCTGGCCTACTATGCCATGACTTTGCAAGTCGGCAAACTTACTGTCGCATGGAAGGCACTGGACAAGGCCACAAAAGCCAATGTCTTCGGCGCGATTGCAAGCACGGCTATTATGCTTTACGGCGCGATCAAATCCATAATATCAGGCACTGATGAGTATACTCAAAAGATGGATAAAGCTATGGCGTCCGCCAATGGTCTTTCCGCTGAATCAATTAAAGAAGAAAAGGAACTCTCCAAGCTGTTTTCAACGCTAAAAGGCACTACCCAAGGGACAGATGCCTACGAAAAGGCCAAGTCCGCAATCATATCGCAGTACGGACAATACCTGCAAGGTCTCATCAACGAAAAAGGCGAAATCATCGACCTCGAAGCTGCATACGACCGACTGACCAAGGCCATCCGAGCCAATGCTAAAGCCAAAGGCATCGCAAATGCTCGCGAAAATATCGAAACAACATATAACGAGGAAGTATCAAAAGACCTGGAGGCGCTCAAAAAATCGTTGCAAGATGCCGGAGCAACCAAAGCACAAATCAAGAAGGTGATGACTGCGGTGCAAGACCAAATAGTCACAAATCAGCCTATCGGGAAGGAGGTTCAAGGCATACTTGACCGACTCTACGAACAGAACGCACCTAACTCGAATATTGCAATAGCCTTAACAGCTATGAACCCGGCTGCCGGGATCGTCTCCGCATACAATGCAGTCAAAGGTAAGCAGGAAAGTCCTCTTGGTATATTCAACCGGATCACAAAACGCCAAGGAGATTATCTGTCGCGAATGGTATCTCTTGACCAGATGGAAGGTATTGCTCGTCCGGCAAAGAATGCGTCAGACGAGGATCTTGCGACTGTAATCAAGATGCTCGAAGACGCATTGAAAAGCGGTGAGTATATGAGTACTGTCGCCGTGATAGCACCGAATGGTTCAACGACTCTTGACTTCAAGACCCGGGCCGAGATTAAAGACTTGCTTGACCAGTACCGCATCGAGCAAGGCAATCGAGCATCTTCGGGCAATAGCACACAGAATCCGCCTCCAACGGTCGAGCCGCCACGAACCGTGCCGACCATCGATGGCGCAAAAGGGACAGACAAGAGCGACGCTCAGCGCGAACATCAAAAGCAGATGCAAGCCGAGATAGATGCGGTCAAGGCACAGAATGACACGATAGCATTGGCTAACCTCACCGCGTATGCCACCGGCCAAAAGGACTTTGAACAATACCTCTACACCAAGAACAACCTCGAAGAACAGGCACGTGAAGCCCAAATCAAAATATTCGAAGAATGGGGAGAAACCGATAATACCAAATATCGCGACCTGCTCAAGAAACGTGCCGAAGCAGACCTCGAAGCAATCGCATCGCAAAAAAAACGAATGGCATCGCTGATAGACAGCGAGCACTCCGAACGGACGGACGCCATCACAATGCGATATTACGACCCCACTGCCGCCGAATTTGACAATAAAGTAGCGTTAAATCAGGCTTTACTCAGAGAAGACCTCCGATACCTTCGCCAAAAGCAACTGCTGTACGAGCAAAACTCCGAAGAATATGCTGCCATAGAAAAGCAAATCCAAACGCGTGTCAACCAAGACAAACTTGACAAACAAAAGGAACTTGCAGACGCATACAAGCAAATCGTAGGCAAGTACCTCGAGACATCCGCAGAGGCGACCAAGCAAGCCGAATTGAAAATGCTGGACAAGTTGCTCGAGGCAGGTGTAATTACAGAAGAACAATTCGTCAAAATCAAAAAAGCTATAATGCAAGCGGCAGATGCTGCACAATCTGCCGGAAAAGGCGCAAACAACATACCTTCAGAGTTCGGGCAAAACCTTACAGCCCTATACCAAGCTATCAAAGACATTGCAGATGGGGCAGAAGACTTACCCGGAAAAATCTCGGTTGCAGTATCATCAGCAGTTGCAATAATGTCATCAATGATGCAGCAAACGTCAGCCTATTACGATGCCGAGCGCGACCTCGAACTGGCTAAAGTCGAGAAACGCTATGATGCAGAAATAAAAGCCGCCGGTAAAAACGAGCGCAAAAAGAAAAAACTCGAAGAACAGAAAGAACGCGAAACAGCCAAAATCAAGAACAAATACAACAAGCGTGCGCAATCAATGGAAATTGCCCAAGCCGTCGCCTCTACAGCGATGGCCGCCATCAATGCCTACGCCTCGGCTTCGAAAGTCAACTGGATACTCGGCCCTATCGCTGCCGCAATGGCCGTAGCCGCAGGCGCAATCCAAATTGCCACCATTCAAAAACAGCACCAGGCACAAGCCGCAGGATATTACTCCGGCGGTTTCACCACACGATCCTCAGACAACAGACGCGAAGTCGGAGTTGTCCACGCCAACGAATTTGTCGCAAATCACCAAGCGGTGGCCAACCCCGCTATCGCGCCTGTCCTGCGGCTCATCGACCAAGCACAAAGAGCGAACACCATAGGCTCGCTGACTGCCGCCGATGTGAGCAATGCCATAGGCCTCAATCGCGAGGTGAGTGCGAGAGGGAATGCCGCATCAACCGGAGCATCAGCCACAATTAACGATAGCGCTGCAATAATAGCGGACATTTCGGCACGCACATCCAAAGCGCTGGATAGGCTGTCAGACAATATCGAGCAAGGCATCCTTGCCGAAGTCGTTATGGACGGCGAAAGAGGCCTGGCACGCAAACTCAATCATTACAATAAACTTAACCAAAACGTACGTCGATGACTATAATATATCTTGACGGACAACCTGTCGTCGCGTCAACAAAGTCTATAAAACTGACATCCGAGAACACATTCTTTACCAAGACATCATCCTATACTTATGATGTAGAACTTCCACTTGACATACCTGAAAATCGCAAAATATTCGGGCGCATCCAACGGCTTGATGTAGCAAAGAACGCAAGGACATTCGATGCAAGATTGGTCATCGATGCAGAAACGCGCCTGGCCGGGAAGGCGCATATCACATCCATCACAGATTCTGTTGTGAAGATTCAATTATTAGGCGACAATGCCGCCTACAACTACGGAAATAAGATGGATGAAACATACATTGACGAATTGGACCTCAGCGATTGGTTTCGAACTTCATGGCCAGACGGGTCTTACTACGATGCTCGGTCAAAAACCTGGAAATATTACACCGCCGAGGATGATTTGTCCAACGAGACGTCTGACCTTGTCGCTTGGCGGGCTCAATACACCAATCCTCCAAGCACAGACTATTCCGAGTCTCGTCTTCTCCGATATATGCAGACCGGTTTCAGTAACAAATGGATAGCTGTGCCGATACTCAACACTTCTGCAGATATGGTTTGCAACGGCATATCATACCAATGCAAGTACCAACAGCACGGATATGATATGCGTTATCGCGGCTATGTCGGCGAACAGCCGTCACGCCGCGACCTCGAAGGCACGGCAGTCGTATCCTTCGCCATACAGCCATTCGTTTGGCTTATGGCAAAAAAAATAGCGGCTGCGACCAGCTTCAACCTGGATGATGGAGACAACGCATTGTGGACTGACACATTCTTTCGCCGAATCTTTATCTGCAACGCTAATAATCTTCTCTCCTGCGCCAAATGCCTGCCGCATTGGTCTGTAAACGATTGGTGGACACAGATAGAAAATACTTTCGGTCTTGTGCTTGGCGTTGATTATGAGCATAAGAAAATCACACTGCACAAACGATGTGACCATTATCGTGCCGACACATCTACCCAGCCAATCACTGATGTCGTTGACGAATATACCGTAGACGTCAACGATGAGACCCAGTCGGACATTTCGACCAATAATGTCGGTTTCGCCGACCATGATGCAGCAGCCGAAGACATACTTGACGATGAAATTATCGAACAAGCTAAAATCAATAAAAGTTTCGCATCCCTCGCCGCACTACTCACATGGGCAAAAACACAAGGCGCCGAAGCGATGGCAAATAACAAGGATACAATATGGATGTGCTCGGATGGGCGTCAGTACATATATACTGATGCCAACGGAATTGTCGAGATAAATATGTTCCGTCCGCGAAAGCCGGAGGACAAAGAAGACATTGACATTGAATTGAAATTCGTACCGGCAGCCTATACACACGATATCGACTGCGAAATCTACTCGGCATCGATACCCGGCACCGGAGCGGACGTTCGCCCGTCAGTCATCGCGACATTTCCGGTCGAGACCCTTGCCGCACCTAATATTGCCATATTGGACTGGTACAAAAACAATGATTATGTATCTCTGGACATCGGCGCGGTAATCGCCGGAGACGCGGAAACGCAATCAACCCAAGACGGCATCCCGGACGTCATCTATCTTGCAATCAAGCCCGACAACGGCAAGTCCACCACAGATATTGCGGTTGACACGACAACGACATCAGGCGAGAAAATCACCGAGACCTTCGCATATCCACATCCATATCTACGCGAACGTGCTACTGCCGCGCTGGATGGAGAGCCAACACTCAGCGATACTCCATACTCCCTGTCACTGATACCCATTGCCGGGCAAATCAATCTTGCCTCTCAAACGCTATCTCAAGGCGTTTATATAGACACCACAACCCGGTATTGCGCCAAGTTCTTAACCAAGCATCTGCCTGATATCGGCTGTATATTTATAATTCGCGGTCGAAAATATGTCGCCGAAAAATTCGAGACCGACATTACTTCGGACGGGATGTCACAACTCATAACCGGTTATTTTTATCCGATTGAACTTATCGAAGAATCATAGATTACCCTTGAAATGTAACGTCTCATTATGGACAGGCCTATCACGGCCTTGTAGATACCTATTGGTCGTTGAAATATCAGTGTGACGAGCCTGGTCACGTGCGATGACGATGCCTTCGGCATTGGCGAGGTCGCGGATGCCGCTATCCTTGAGCGAATAAAACTGGTATTCGTCTCCCCACCGTAACGCTTTGCGAAGCTTTTGCCACTCTCTGCGAAAAATCTCGCTACTTGCTTTAAGTTGACTCGGACGCATATTGCGACCAAAAATATAATATGTTCCCGGCTCGGCAAACAAATCAACATCCAGCATAAGACGAATAATATCATCGTTAATGCCAACCTTACCATCTCGTTTATTCTTGCTGTACTCTGCGGCTACAAATATGCTCTGCTCCTGGAGTGAGATGTCATTGATGCGCAAGTTGACCAGCTCGGTCGGTCGAATCATTGTATAATACTCCATCATACAAGCGAGGAGATACACTTTGTCGCGAGGTTCGAGATATGCACGCAAACGATGAAGCATATCCGCAGTCAGCGGCTGTCGCTTCTTCTTTTGCTCGGGAACTTTTTTGATGGCCGTAGCCGGATTACTGCTTATATACTGCCGTTCAATAAAAAATGCTGCTATAGACGACAGCCAACCACGATAATTGTTACGCGTCCTACCGCTGACCTCACGATCAAGATACAACCAGTCCAAGAAATCCGTCATAAACGCCGTATCAAACTGGTATACATACTTCGGCGGTATCACCATCGATGCAATATATTGGCGGAGGACATTGACCCGCGAATGATAACTGTGCCTGGTTTTATCCTTAGGCAACTTGTCGAGATGCCTATCATATTTGTCAAGAGCCTCGGACAAAAGCGTGTAGCACCTATTATCCGAAGCACAGACCCACGGCGACCACCCACTACGCAAGAGCTTAAGCAACGACTCAATTATTTCGGTCGCCCGACGCTTGCGCTCAGACGTCTTGTCGATGCGGTCAAGCATATACTTCTTCCTCCGCATCGAATCCGTTGCCGGATCAAATGCGTAGAAATCAACATACCAATTTTTGCCAACGTGTAACTTTGGGTAAGTGAAGCCGAGAACCTCAGCTTGAGGAGTGAAATTCTTTCGTGCAGAGCACATTTTTTTACATTTTTTCGCTGCCGGAAAAAATGTTGCATGATACATTTATGTTCTTAACTCCGTCCGACTATCGTCCGACTATTTCCAGCGAAGGCCACGTAATCCTTTGATTTACGCAGCCTTCGTGAAAAATCTGCGGAGAGAGAGGGATTCGAACCCCCGGAGGTGTGACCCTCAACGGTTTTCAAGACCGCCGCAATCGACCACTCTGCCATCTCTCCGTGTGGTCCTCCCGCCTCTGTGGCGGTTTTGCGTGTGCAAAGTTAGCGCTTTTTTCTCAATTTCCGGCTATCGGACGCACTTTTTTCGCACAGCTTTTACGAAGGCGAGATGCTGCGGCTCTCCGGTTGCTGTATATCCCGGAATATGAGCCGGCTTCGCGCATCGTCAAAGGCATTACGCATCGTAGACGGTGGGATCGGGAATACCGGCGACTTGGAAGGCTTCGCGACGCTCACGGCAGGTGCCACAAGTGCCGCAATGGTGCTCGCCGCCGCGATAGCAGCTGTAGGTGTGGCTGTAGTCCACTCCTATGGCGGCGCCGCGCTCGGCTATCTGACCCTTGGTGAGGTGCGTATAGGGCGTCAGCAGGGTGATGCCGTCATAGGTGCCGGCGGCAATGGCGCGCGACATATTCTCGACAAAGGCGGGACGGCAATCGGGATATATGGCATGGTCGCCGCTATGGTTGGCCATCATTACGTGTGCCAAGTGGTGCGTCTCGGCAAGTCCGGCGGCCACCGAAAGCATAATGCCGTTGCGGAAGGGCACAACGGTACTACGCATATTTTCGTCATCGTAATTGCCGGCGGGTATGGCTTCGGCCCCCGAGAGAAGCGAGCTGGCAAAATACTCGCCGATAAACTTCAATGGAATGACCAGCAGTGGTATATCGAGCTTGGCGCACTGAAAACGGGCGCACTCGATTTCACGCACATTGTGGTTGCTGCCGTAGTCAAAGGTCACGGCCATAGCGATGCGCTCTGCGTACTCGCACAGCATGGTGACGGAATCCATACCGCCGCTCACTACCATCAGGGTGTCTTTTTTCATATTCTGCGATATCGTTTACGGAATTTACATATTGTTACGGAAGGAGGCCATCAGTCGCTCACGAGCCATCTCCTTGTGGTCTTCATCGCCGTAGTTGGCAAAGGGAATGATGGATATGCCGCCGCGCGGTGCAAACAGCCCGGTGACTTCGATATACTTGGGATTCATCAAGCGGCACAGGTCTTTCATAATGATATTGACGCAATCTTCGTGAAAATCACCGTGATTGCGGAATGAGAATAGATACAGCTTCAGGCTCTTGCTCTCAACCATCTTTGTACGCGGAATGTACGAGATGATGATCTTGCCGAAATCGGGCTGTCCGGTCTTGGGACATAGTGCCGTAAATTCGGGGCAGGTGAAGGTCACGAGGTATTCGTTGTCGGGATGCTTATTGTCAAAAGTCTCAAGCATCTCGGGACAGTAGTCGGTGGGATATTTGACGCCGGTGTTTCCCAGCAGGGTTACGCCCGGCATTTCTTGCGGTGTACGGCTCATAGTGTATTTTTCTGTGAATTCAGTTTTTCTTTTTGATTGGCGAACTTAGGGTCCTTAGGGGCTTTAAGGACATTAAAGTCTTTAGAGGCCATAAAGTCGTGCAAAGGTAGCAATTTTGCGCGACATGGCGACGTCGGCCTATCTCGGCGTCAAAATGACTGCATGTCTACCAAGCGCTTATAGTATCCATCGAGAGCCATAAGCCGGTCGTGGGTGCCGCGCTCGACGATGCGGCCTTCGTGCATCACGCATATCATATCGGCATTGCGGATAGTAGACAAGCGATGCGCAATCACCAGGGTGGTACGGTCCTGCATCAGGCGCTCGAGTGCGTGCTGAACCAATTGCTCGCTCTCGCTGTCAAGGGCGCTGGTGGCCTCGTCCAGTATCAGCACGGGCGGGTTCTTGAGTATGGCTCGCGCTATGGATATGCGTTGACGCTGCCCTCCGCTGAGGCGGCAGCCGCGGTCGCCGATATTGGTCTGATAGCCCTCGGGGCTCTCGATGATAAATTCGTGGGCATTGGCGATACGGGCGGCCTGTTCGACCTGCTCTTGAGTGGCCCCGGCCGGCGCACCGAAGGTGATATTATTGTAGAACGTATCGTTGAAAAGTATGGCTTCCTGATTGACATTACCCATAAGCGCACGCAGATCGTGTACGCGCACATCGCGAATGTCGATGCCGTCGATAGTGATGCTGCCGCTGTCAACGTCATAAAAACGCGGCAGAAGGTCGGCCAGCGTCGACTTGCCGCTGCCGCTCTGACCTACCAGGGCCACGGTAGCTCCCGCCGGGATGTCCAGGCTCACATCGTCTATGACCTTGTGATCGCCGTAACTGAAAGACACATGGTCGTACTTGATAGCTCCGGCATGAGGCGGCAACGTCTTGGGGTGCGCCGGGTCGGCGATGGGATTGACCGCCCCGAGGATTTTATCAACGCGCTGCATCGATGCCAAGCCCTTCTGTACCGAGTAGGCCGCCTTGCTCAAGTCCTTGGCCGGATTAATGATACTGTAGAATATCACCATATAATATATAAACTGCGGGGCATCGATGCCTGCGCTGCCGCCCAAGATAAGCGTTCCGCCGAACCACAACACTATCGCAATGGCCGCCGTGCCCAGAAACTCGCTCATAGGATGCGCCAACGACTGGCGACGTGCAATGCGATTGGACAGACGATAAAACTCCTGATTTTCGCGATGGAAACGTGCGCGCACCTTGTCCTCGGCGTTGAAAGCCTTAATGATACGCAACCCGCCCAAGGTCTCCTCAATATTGGACATCAGCACGCCCCATTGATTCTGGCCCTCAAGAGATTGACGCTTAAGACGCTTGCCCACGCGACCCATGACCATCCCGGCCAAAGGCAGCAGCACAAACACAAACACCGTCAACTGCCACGACACGGCCACCATCATGGCCAGACACACGACAATCATCACCGGATTTTTGAACATCATATCCAGCGACGCCATCACAGAATTCTCGATTTCGGCCACATCGCCGCTCATACGCGCCATCACATCGCCCTTACGCTCACCCGTAAAAAATCCTATGGGCAGGCGAGTGATTTTGTCGTAGACCTCGTTGCGTATATCGCGCACGATGCCGCTACGCAGTGGAATGATGTAATACAGACTGAGATACGTAGCCCCCGTCTTCAAAGCCGTCATCACCACCAGCGCCACAGCCAGCAACGCCAGCGTCGCCGACGGCCCATACAGCGCCACTGCCTCCTGAGTGTAATAATAGAAATTGTTGACTATCACCTCCTTGAACGAGCCGTCTGACATCGTCATGTACACATAATGCGTAGCATTGATTTTGAACAGCATCTCCAAAATAGGGATAATCAGCGCAAACGAAAACAGCGTCAGCAGCGCCGCCAGCACATTGAACAAAATATTCAGTGCCAGATACTTCTTATACGGAGGAACAAAGCGGCGCAACAGCGCAAAAAAATCTTTCATAACAGTATCGTAGTCTCGCGCCACCGAGCCTTGCACGGCCGCGCGATGTCATCATGCGTTAGTTTTCGCCCACAAAGTTACGCATTATTCGCGACATACCGCCCCACATCCCGCCGCATCCGCCCCGACCCACAGGTCGCATTACTTCAAGTCTGTATTATTGCTCTCGGTATCTCTCAATGCGCTTCGGACTTCCTTATCGAAATCAGAGTCTATCTGCTGAGTTCGATTGAAAATATCATATTCGCTTTCGGCCTTTGCCTTTGCTTGCGTAGCCGAGATGCTGCCGCGATTAGGCAAAATACGATAGTCATTGAAGGTCAGAAATTTGTTCACACTCGCAGCAAATTCCTCCATCGTGAAGGCATTATGGCGCTCAATCTGCCCCTCAATGTAATCGAAATAAGCCGATACGGTTCGCTCGAGCTGACGTATCTGCTTTGGGTCAAGATAGTTTTTGGCTATTGACACGTCCGACTTAAGCACTCGTCCGTCAGGCGCATACTTCCACGTAGTCAGCCCCATATTAGGCTTGGAATGGTCAGCTCCACGGTAGATTATTTCGGCTGCAGTCTGTCCCATAATAGCATAATGAAAACGATTTTGCACCATTGCATAGAACTCCTTTGTGGTCAGTGCCATACGGTCGTAGTCAATGCTACACTCGGCATATATATCGGTGATTTGCTGCCATATACGTCGCTCACTTGCGCGGATAGAGCGCACGCGCTCAAGCAGTTCGCGAAAATAGTCAACCCCAAAAGCCGTTTCCCCCTGTTTCAGGCGATTATCATCAAGGACAAAGCCCTTACGGATGAAATCGTTCAAAATCTTCGTCGCCCATTGCCGAAAATAGGTAGCGCGCTGCGAATTAACGCGATAGCCCACACTGATAATTGCGTCAAGATTATAGAAAATACGCTCGCGCTTCACCTGTCGATTACCCTCCTGCTGAACTATTCGAATTTTTCGAATAGTTGCCTCCTGAGCTAACTCTATGCTTGCGTATATCTCTTTAAGATGATAGTTTATGGTATTGATCTCCACGCCAAACAACTGAGCCATTGCCTTTTGGGTCAACCACAGCGTTTCATCTTCGATATACGCCTGCACTACGCCGCTCCCATCAGGCAGGTTATATAATATGAACTGTATTTCCTTTCCCATAACTTTTGTTTATATCTGCGTCATCCTGACATCTGCAAAGTTACGCATTATTCGCGACATACCGCCCAACCACGTCAAACCTCGCAACTTGACATTTTCTTCCGACTGCGATATTCGGACAATTTGGATGCATAAGGGCAAATTCTCGAGGGTGTTCAGAGAAAATGGACGGGCACGGGTGAGGGCAGACTATTGCGGATGTCGGGAGATATGGGTAACTTTGCAGGAAGAACGAACAGTCCTAACAGATAATATTAAGCATTAAAACATTACGCAAAACGACAGCCGAATATGGGAAATAGGGCGGTGACAGTGAAATTTGTGGATTTCTGGCCTTCGTTTGATTGGCGGGATAACCGCTTTGTGCGGGCACTGGCATCGCAACGGCAGGTGACGGTGCTGGAGCCGAGCGGGGACGATGTGCCGGATATACTGTTCTACTCGCGCGGTCCGGGATGCGAACATCTGAGCTACGACTGCCTGAAGGTGTATTTTACGGGCGAAAATGATTTCCCGGATTTCAACGAGTGCGATTATGCCATATCGTTTTACGAGTGCGACTGCGGCGGCCGCAATTTGCGCTATCCGCTGTATATGCTATACGAATGCGACCAGGCGGCATGTCCGCCGTCTTTATCAGACGTTGAGGCATTGAATCGCGGTTTTTGCTCGCTGGTGATGAGCAATGCGTCTAATTGTCATCCTCATCGGCTCGAAATTGTCGATGTCGTCGAGGCTTACCGACCTCTGGCCTACGGCGGCGCTTTTCGCAATAATGTCGGAGGGCGGGTGGCAGACAAAATCGCCTTTATCGGCGGCTACAAATTTAATCTCGCGCTCGAAAATTCGACCATGCCGGGTTACGTCACCGAGAAGTTGCTCGAGCCGCTGGCCGCCGCCACTGTGCCTATCTACTGGGGTGCGGATGCGGCCAAGCACGACTTCAATCCCGAGGCATTTGTCTGCATCAACGATTACGCGACACTTGACAGCCTCATCGCCGAGCTCAGGCGTCTGGACAACGACCCGGCGGCATACCTGGCTATGCTGCGCGCCCCTTCGCACGTCGCTGACACCGTGGCTTGCCTGGACACGCGTCTGGCCGAATTCCTCAATGCCATCGCCGACCACCCCGAGCGCCGCATATCACCCTACGGCGAGATTCACAACCTGCAACAACGCAATCGCGCCTTGATACCGCTGTGGCATAGCCGCACTGGACGTGCCGCCGCACGACTGCTCAGACGCTTTGCCAAATAAGACATTCGTATGCCCCAATAGGACAAGAGTGGTACAAATTGCCGCTTCGATTTGGAATAACCGGCAAAGCGCGCTACCTTTGCATTCGGATACAGGCATTTTGTATGACAGCGTCCTAATCAAAGAAATTATATCCGAACCAAAAGCTATCCGAATATGAAAAAACTTTTCACCGCCATCCTGCTTTGTGCCGCAATGACGGCAGCGCAAGCCGCCCCCAATGTATTCAATCACCTCGGCATAGGCGCCGCCGTAGGCACCCACGGCGTGTCTGTGGAATTGGCCACACCCATCACCGGATTTGTCAATCTCCGCGCCGGCGTATCATATATGCCGGGCATCACCTTCAATGCCAATGCCGATTACGCTTACAGCGTCGCATCCGTCAGTCGCACCGGCTCCGTAAGCCTCAAAGGCGACCTCGGCCGCGTTCAAGGTCAAGTCATTTTCAACGTCTACCCCGTGCCCAAAGTACCCTTCTACGTAGCAGCGGGCGCATACTTCGGCGGTAGCGAATTGCTCAAAATCACCGGCCAAGCTCCCGAATTGTCAGCCATTGTCGCCCAAAACGGCGGCGCTGTCATCGGCGACTACAAGATTCCCGTCGATCCGCAGGGCAATATCTCCGGCGGCCTGAAAGTCAAGAGCTTCCGCCCCTACGTCGGCATAGGTTGGGGTCGCGCAATTCCCGGCAAGATAGTCAACTTCGCAATTGAACTCGGCGTCCAATTCCAGGGTAAGCCCAAGCTGTACACCGATTACGACGAAATTGACGATGCCGCAGTCGAGGACGACAACACCTTCAATAAGATTGCAGATGCCCTCAAGGTGTACCCCACCCTGACTCTCAAGCTCAATTTCCGCGCATTTTGACACTCACGCGATCCTATTGATGCCGCCACCGAGCATAGCGCGTGCCTGATGACGCACGCCTCCGATGCTTTGCACGACACCACGTCCCGGCCGACACGATGCCGGGACGTATTTTTTACGTAAAAAAACCGGAAAGCTACGGCTCATTTTGCCGTAACCGTTATTATTTGTAATTTTGCACACAAGGCGCGTTGCGCCGTCACCTTTACGACTTTACATGCATGAGCATCATCACACCCGACAATAATGCACAAGACAGCCGCCGCAAGCAAGACGACGGCGCTCCACTGAGCCGCGACGAGCGCAATCGCCTCATTGTCCGCCGTATGTGGATAGTCTTCGGCAGCCTTGCAGCCACCGGCCTGCTGTTTTTCATCTTGATATACAACGGCATCATCGGCTATATGCCGCCTGTCGAAGAGCTCAAGAACCCTAAAGACCGCTTTGCCTCAGTAGTGTACAGTGCCGATGGCGTCGAAATGGGCCGCTACTTCCGCAGCACCGGCAACCGCGTCTACGCCGACTATGACGAAATTTCGCAGCACGTAGTGGACGCCCTGGTAGCCACCGAAGACGCACGCTTCGAAGAACACTCCGGCATTGACTTCCGCGCCCTGTTCCGCGCCATCGTCAAGACAGTCATACTACGCGACAAAAGCTCGGGCGGCGGATCCACCATCACCCAACAGCTGGCCAAGCTGCTGTACACTCCGCCGAGCGACGGCATCTTCGAACGCGCCATGCAAAAGCCCATCGAGTGGATGATAGCCATCAAACTTGAGCGCTACTACTCCAAGGAAGAAATTGTCAAGATGTACCTCAACCAATTCGACTTTCTGTACAACGCCGTGGGCATCAAATCGGCCGCTCAAGTATACTTCAATAAGGAGGCACGCAACCTCAACATTCAGGAATCGGCTCTGCTGGTGGGTATGGTCAAAAACCCGACATACTACAACCCCGTACGCCACCCCGAACGCGCCCTCAAACGCCGCAACACCGTCTTCGAACAAATGCAGAAAGCCGGCCTGATAAGCGAAGCCAAACGCGACTCGCTCAGCAGCCTGCCGCTGGGCCTCGACTTCCACCGCATGGACCACAACGACGGCATCGCGCCCTACTTCCGCGAAGAACTGCGCCGCAACCTTACCGCCAAGAAGCCCGAACGCTCCAATTACCCCTCCTGGGATCAGCAGCGCTTCGTGGACGATTCCATAGCCTGGGAAACCAATCCCCTATACGGCTGGATAGCCAAGAACCCCAAGGCTGACGGCTCGTACTATGACATCTACTCAGATGGCCTGCGCATCTACACCACCATTGACTCGCGTATGCAGCGCTACGCCGAGGAGGCCGTACACGAGCACATGTCCAACCTGCAACGCCGCTTCGACCGCGAAAAACGCGGAATGCCATACTCGACTAATCCCAACGAACTCAGCGCCGCCGGACGCGAAAAGCTCATACGCAATGCCATACGCCAAAGCGAGCGATACCGCGTAGCCAAAGTCGCCGGACTCTCCGACGACGAAATCACGCGCCAGTTCAACACCCCGGTGGAAATGACACTATTCTCCTACGACGGACCCGTCGAAAAGACTATGACCCCGCGCGACTCGATATTATACGTCAAGTCATTCCTGCGCAACGGATTTATGTCCATGGACCCGCGCAACGGACACGTCAAGGCATACGTCGGCGGACCCGACTTCCGCTTCTTCCAATACGATATGGTGTCCATAGGCCGCCGACAGATAGGCTCGACCATCAAGCCGTTCCTATACACCCTGGCTATGGAAAGCGGATTCTCGCCGTGCAGCACATTCCTCAACGCACAACCCACCTATACCGATGCCGCCGGCAACGTCTGGTCGCCGCGAAATTCCGGACACGCGCGCATCGGCGAAATGGTGGATCTACGCTGGGCCTTGACCAATTCAAACAACTGGATTTCGGCACGCCTAATCAACGAAGTCGGCCCTTCGCGACTGGTCAACCTGATGCACAACCTCGGCATTACCAACAAATTGCCCTCGGTGATGTCTCTGGCCCTCGGCCCCTGCGAAGTCTCCGTACGCGAGATGGTGGCCGCATATAGCGCCTTTGCCAATAAGGGCATGCGCGTAGACCCCATATACGTCACCGCCATCACCGACAACAACGGCAACGTCCTGGCCCAATTCTCGCCCAACCAGACCGAAGTCATCAGCGAAACGGCATATTACCGCATATTGTCGATACTGCTCAACGTTGTCGACTCCGGCACCGGCAACCGCCTGCGCCGCGCCCCATACGCGCTGACAGCCCAAATCGGCGGCAAGACCGGTACCACCAACTTCAACGCCGACGGCTGGTTTATGGGCTTCACGCCCGAGCTGGTGTCCGGCGTATGGGTCGGCGGTGACGAACGATACATACACTTCAACAGCATGGCCGACGGCCAAGGCGCCGAAATGGCTCTGCCTATCTACGGCCGCTATATGCGCAAAGTCTACGATGACAAGACTTTGCCGTACAGCCAAAGCACGTCATTCGCATTCCCGCCCGGCATCAGCCTATGCGATGGCTACGAAGGCCCCGAACCCGAAACCGAGGAAGCTACAGTCGGCGACGTCTTCGACTAAGCTACACAGTATCACGGCATAAGCGGAGGCGCATCGGCTATCTCGAGCCGATGCGCCTCCGCTTTTCGTTTGATTGCGAATGAATTGACGCTATATTGGCAGTAATGGCTATTATAGCTATCATAGCTGTTATAGTCGTAATAGCTATTTGGCTGTTACGGCACTGACCTACACTGCCTTATGCCTGCGTCCTAAGGCACCGAGCCATGGGCGCAGAAGCGGACGCACAGCCGGCACCGTAGCAACGAGGGGCACGATGGCGGCCACCCACGGCGACACAAAGCTCTTGAGCACAAGCGTAAGCACGGCGCATCCCGTCACCAAGGCCAGCAGCAGCCACAGTCGGCGCGGCCATACAAGGCGATAGCGGCGCGCATACACCACGTAGGTGATGACCGTATACGATGCGTACCATACGATGTAGGACACGCCCAAGCCCTCGAAGCGCCAAAGCGAATAGCCCATGACATTGAGCGCCAGCCCTAAGAATGCACTGAGGCTTTCGGTGAGTATATAGACCGCACCATCGCCCTTGGCCAAAATGACAAAAGCCATACACCATGACGTCGCGCGGAAAAACACACCGATGATACCTATCGAAACCAGCGGCAGCATCTCCAGAAAACGCTCGGCATACAAGATGCGCACCATCAGCCCGTCAAGCACAATCATACCCATAACCACCGGCACAAGTATGCGCAACGCCAGCTCGCACTCATGCGCGACGAGCACCGAAGTGCGATGCCGCGAGTGCGTCACCGCCGACAGGTGCGGATAGTACTCCACCCATGCCCCGGTAAGTACTACACCGACATAGGTATTGATGATCGTATATCCCGCCTGATAAAGTCCGAGGTCGGCGGTAGACCCTGTATGGTTGAGCCATAGGACAAAGACGTAATTCATCAGCTGCGTTACCACCGCCGACAGGGTCATCAATGCCCCGAGCTTGACAAATCCGCGTCCGCGGCGTATAATCTCGCGGGCGGCTAGGGCACTGCGCGGCGTGCGTACGCGATAGAAATGAGCCGCTAAGGCCATACATATCGAGGCGGCAAGTATCACCGGGATGACCGAAAACTCGCGCAACCACCATATAAGGGCCACGGCCACCGCAGTGGAGACTACCGCCGCCACCGCCCCGCTCTTGGCCAGGCGACGAAGGCGCCCGAGACCCTGCATCAAAGCATTCTCGGCGCCGCCGTAAGACGAGCACAACGCTACCGGCGACAGTATGGCCAAGGTCCACCACTTGTCTGTGGTGCCAAACATCCAGTAGCTCAACAGCGGCGAGAGCAACAGTATTAGTGCCATGCCGCCGCATCCGAGCCACAGGCTCCAGCGACGCACCACTGCCGCGGTATCGCCGGCCGAGGCCGAACTCTCGCGTGCAACGTCGCGCACGGCGCTCTGGTCTATGGACATACGCGTGATTATCGAGATAAGGTCCAGCGTCGTATTGTACAGCATCAGCAGGCCCAGGCCTATCGGCCCGGCAAGCACGGCAAAAAGCTTATTACGCACCAGCGAACATACGATGCTCAGCACTCGTATGCCCGAAAACAGGCTTATCGACCCGAGGATACGGCTTATCGAGCGACCCATTCCAAAGGATTAAGTTTGCGTGCGCCCAGACGTACCTCAAAGTGCAGCCTGGTCTCGTTCTCCACCTTGTCCGTAAACAGTGTACCCAGGGCCTGCCCGGCAACCACTTGGTCTCCTTTTTTGACATTTAGCTTCCCGATGCCGCCGTATATGGTGAGGTACTTACCATGAGAAACGATAATCACCATATTCAGCCCGGCCATATAGCTGATGGAGCGCACCGTTCCGGCAAAGACGGCACGGGCTTGTGCTCCGGGTGCGGTGTGCATTTCTATACCCGAACTGCTGATGGTCAACCCCTCGTAGGTCTGCGTTCCGAAGGTTGCAGTAATGGTATATTTACCCGATACGGGGAAAGGCATACGGCCCTTATTGGCCTCGAAACTACCTGTCAACTTGCGCGTTGCCACATCCGCCGCCGTCTCGGTTGTGGTCGGCTCGGGTGCGGTGGGCTTGGACGGCCGAGTCTGTCCCGGATGATTTTGTTGTTGACGGTCACGCTGCTGTTGACGCTCGCGCTCGCGTTGCTGCCGTTGACGTTCGCGGCGACGTGCCTCTTCTTGCTCGCGAGCTATGCGACGCTGTTCCTCTGCCACAATACGGTCCAATTCGCGGTCCAATTGTTGCATACGGCGGCGGCGCTGAGCAAGGACGCTCTGCAAGGACGACCCTTGACGGCGCAACTCGTTGACCATCTGTTGCGATTGGTTTTGCTGCGTCACCAGGACGTTACGCGCCACGCTCAGCTGATTGAGTGCATCGGTCCGGCGTGCCCGTATATTGTTCAAATCGTTGCGGCGGCTGTCCAACTGCGCTATGGCTTGGCGCAATCGCATAATTTTGGCTACGCGATGACGGTTGAGCTGTTTGAGGTATCCGATGCGGCGTACCGCCATATTGAAGTCCTTGGAAGCGAAGACAAAAGCCAGATTATTGGCCTGGCGACGGCGGGCACGCTGCTGACGCAGAGCCTCAGCCACATCGCTGCGCAGCGAGTCTACAACCGCTTCCATAGCTTGTATCGAATCCTGCATCGAAGCGATACCGCGATTGAGCGAGTCCACAGTGACTTGCAGTGTCGAAATATGCCTGTTCTGGGTAAATATGCGCGAATTGAGGTCATTGAGCTCGTTAAGCCTCCGTTGTGTCGCGCGTTTATTGTCGTTGATTTTGCGGCGTGTTTCGGTGATTTCGCGCGCTGTATTTGTCCGCTCGCGCTTGATATCCGAGGCCGTGCGCGGCTTGGAGGCCACGGCTGTGGTGCGCGGCTTGGACCTGCGTTTCTTCTTGGCATAGGCATCCGTGGCACAGACAGTGCCAACGGCGGCACAGGTTATGACGGCAATGACTATGGCTGCAAGCTTTTTCATATCAGAGTGTTATGTTCTTAAACATCTGCTGGGCCTCGGCGATGGTGATGCGGCGATAGCCGTTGCCGGGACGGCGGAAGCGCACTTGCGAATAGGTGTTGCACCGCGCCGCCGAGGGAGTCCACTCAATGGCGGCTTGTACTTTCATTTTCTTAATGGCGGCATCTATGCCGACGGTACGCGCCAAGGGTCCGGAGCACACTTTATCATAGTCGCTGTAAGTGATGCGCACCGGCAGCGCCGATGTCTCACCGAAGCACACAACGTTGTCTACGGCCAAGGGCGAGCGACCCATCAGCAATTCCTGTATATGTCCTATGCCCATATCTTTGCGATATCGACCGAGGACGGCGTTCATTGACTCGGCAAAATAATACTTGTGGTACTTGTCTACAAAAAATACCGAATCGGCAGTCACATTGAGCACCGCGGCCTCGAACCCGAGCACGCGGAATGACATATACACCACGCTATCACGTACAATCGTAGCTCGCCCGCCCAACGAAAAGGATGTCGGCGACTTCAAGGACAATTTGACCGGGATCGTCATATCGTGCCACGCCATGCCTCCCGGGGCGGGCGACAGCGCACTCTTACGGCTTGAACATCCTGCAAATATGCCGCATATCAGCGCGACTATTATTACTGAAAGTATATTCTTGGCCTTCATATCCGAGTGTCAACGTTTGTGCTTGGACGCCCCTGCCTTGGAATGCTTGTCGCGGTCGTCCGCAGCCTTTTTGGTCTTGTTTTTTTTGTCGTCATAGAAATAGGTCTTGTACTTGACCTTACGTGCCAGCATCTTGTCGTCGGGATCGAGGAGAGCCGCACGTTCCCAAAACTTCAGCGCCTGCTCGGGCAGTCCGCTCATAAAGTATATGTCACCTGCATGCGACAGCACTTCGGCGGACAATTTATCGTTTGTATCAAAATCTTCACTTTCAATCGTATCCGTCTCGGCATACGAACCATCCGTTCCGATATACGCCGTGTCCGGTGCAATCGAATCGGGGACAAAGCCTTCGGGCGGCATCACCGAATCTACGGCGATGGAATCATCGACGAGCATCGAGTCCGGCGACGAATATTTCAATGTCAGGTCTATGTATTTCTTGGCCTGCGGATAGTCGCGCTTCTTGAAGTATACCCACGCGTAAGTATCCAGATACGTTGGATTTTCCATATCGGAGAGCACGGCGTAGCGTGCATACGACAAGGCCCGGTCGAGCAGCGTGTCGTTCTGTGCCATAGCATACGCGGCGTTATTGTACGCCAGGAAGTTGGAGGGATAAATCTCTATGGACTTGTTGTACGTCTCGATAGCCTTGCCCAGCGAATCGGCCGCCTGATAGGCATCGCCTAATGTGGACATAAAGTTGGACACGGCCTCGGGATTATTGATCTCGTTGATTTTGACCTTATGCAGTATTTCCAAGGCCTCTTGCGGCCTGCCGTTTACAATATTGGCCGAGGCCGCCAGTATGGGAAAGGCGAGATTGTCGGGCGAGTACGTAATGCCGCCGACGGCGGTCGCTATGGCGGCCGTAGTGTCGCCACGCTGCATCTGAAGCGAGTACAGCGACGAGCGTACGTCCGCGTCCGACGGGTCAAGCGACAGGGCGTATTCCATCTGTTCGGTGGCCTGCACCAAATTGCCGCAGGTGTACTCAAAGGCGCTGTATAGCGAGTGCAGCGACGGCTCGCCGGGGTTGATCTGTTGCATACGTGCAAAGACATTCTCGATACGCGGCCACTGGGCTGTATCCGAGTACATACGCCCCACGTATCCGCGTAGCAGCTCGTGCTTGGTTTCGTACTCCAAAGTCGGGCTTACCAGGGCGCGGAACACCTGTCGGTCGTAGGCCGCCGAATCGTTCTTGTCCGCATAATACTGCGCCATCGCTATGAGTGCGGCGCCGTAGGTGCTGTCTATCTCGCAGGCTCGGCGTATGGATGCATAGCGTGCCGAGTCTACATTCAGGGTCTTGTATATCTCGGAAGCATACAGGAAGACATCCGGGTCGCGCGGATTTGCTCCTTTCAATTGATTAAGCTCGCGCACTATGGCCGCGGTGTCTTTTTTGAGCGCCATAGCGCGTATTTTCTGCGAGGACAGACCCATATCCTTGCCCGTTCCACGCTCCAGACGCTCGAAAATGGCCATTGCTTTTCCATACGCCGAGGTATCACCGGTGGCATACTTGACGATATAGGCGTTGGCGAGATTGGCCGCCGTCTCGGTACGGTCGGGGTATATGGAGTCCAACGTGCGCCATACCTCGATGACGTCATCATAACGATGCAGATATTGAGCTATCGAGGCTATGGCCGAGCCATTGTAATATTGCGTCGGGTCGGCGCGGAACTCGTCCCACAGCACGGCATAGCTGCGATATACCTCGGCCGAATCGGGATTCATATTAAGCGTCAGCAACGCTTGCAGAGCCTTTATACCGATGTCCTCGGGAGCGAGAACCGCGGCATAGTCGGCAAGACGCTGTGCCAAGTCGTTGGAATCTATATTGATGGCAGACAAGGCTTGCAAATAGGCGTAATCGGCCTTGCGCAGGTCTGCATCCTTTTCCCAAGAGGATGTTCGGTGGCCGGAAGCCGTCCACGATACTGCGGCCATCAGTATCACCAGAACCGCCATTGTGCCAAATGCTCGACGTAGGGTCATATTTGACTATTGTTATTATTGTTTTTGTCTACAATCCGCGAAGTCGGCGACCAATTCCGACACTCTCTTTCTCGAAAGTGTCCCCTCGGCTCCGGCTCGGGACATTTCACTTGACGCCGGTGTGTCCGAAGCCTCCGTCGCCGCGCTCGCTGTCGTCCAAAGTCGCGGTCGGCGTCCATTCAACGCGTGTATAGGGCGCTACCACCATCTGACAAATACGCTCGCCGTCGTTGACCGTAAAGGACCGGTCGGAGAGGTTGATAAGTATTACTCCTATTTCGCCGCGATAGTCGGCATCTATCGTCCCGGGCGTATTGACCAGGGTGATGCCGTGCTTGAGGGCCAGGCCGCTGCGCGGACGCAGCTGCATTTCGTAACCTTCGGGAAGCTGGACGCGCAACCCAGTGGGAATGAGAGCGCGTTCAAGCGGACCGAGTACTATCGGCTCGGATAGGTGTGCACGCACGTCCATACCGGCGGACAAGGCCGTGGCATACGCAGGAAGCGCGTGTCCGGAAGCATTCACAATCTTTACACTGATATTATCCATATTGCGAGATGTCTTGTTGAGTGTAACTCCGGCTTCGACTCGGACGTTACACGGTTATGCGGCAGGTGGCATCACCGGCCTTGAGTATGTATATTCCGCGGGCATTGACGTTGAGGCGCGTAGTCCCCGCCGGCACGTTTTGCTGGACAATCAATTGGCCGAGTATGGTGAAAATCTTCACCTGCATAGGCCGAGGTGTGGTGACGTATATCGTCAGGCCGCGCACGACCACCTCAATATCGCCATCGTCCGTGGCGGACATGGTCGAACGCACCGCAATACCCGGGCGAGACGCTACGGGTATGGCAGCAGCCCGCTCGCTTCCTACAAGTATGGCTACTGTCATTATTACGGCATATTTGATTGCCTTCAACTTCACGCCCCAAAGTTACAAAAAAAGCGCCAATCGGCGTAGCTGTCAGTCAATAAAATCGGAGCTTTCGCATCAAAAAAGGTTCGTTACGCCTACGACCGATGACGTTGCTTCGGCGTCTTATGTTTTGTCTTTGTGTTTCGTTGCATCCACAGTGATGTCTCGTTGTTGCATATCGTTGCTTCCTCGCCCAACGAGACGAGACGGGGGCGGCGCAACCCCTCGGCTGCATCGCCCCCATATACGGGAATAAGGCCGCATGTTTATAGCTGCGACCTATATGTCAGTGCAATTAGCGTACCACCTTGAGGGCGTGTACGATGCCGTCGGCTGTCGTGGCACTCAGTACGGCTACGCCCTTGGGCAGCGTTACCACGGTCACGCCGTTGTAGGCGGCTATGGTGCGGCCTGCGACGTCTACGATTACGATGTCGGCGGGCGCGGATATCGTTACGACATCGCCGTTGACGCTGAAGAAGCGGCTGTCGGCGGCGCCGGAGGCATCGGCCTTGATGTCGTCTACCGTGAGAGTCGATTCGTCATATACGGCTTCGATGCCGGGGATTTCGACATGGTAGTCGGTCTTGGTCTTGCCGCCGATGCTCATGGCTACGGAGACAAAGCGGATGGGATAGATGCCTATGTCGCTCTCGTCGAAGTATTCGGCAATAGGCATGTCGAGGGTGTTGAGTTCGCCGGCCTTGATGTCGGTGAATTTTTTGGACACTTCGCCTGCGGCGTTGTTGGCTTTGAGGCTTATGGTTACATCTTTGATGACGCTGCTTCCGGGGTTGATACGTACACGTGCAATCTGCGGATGGCTGAAGATGTCCGCCTCGGGAAGTACCGAGATGCGGGCGCCGCGTGTGCTCTTGATGACGTAGTCCACGTTGGCGCCGTTTTCGTTGGGCGTAAGGGTTACGGAAGCCATGCCGGTGTTGACGGTTTTCCACTCGGACACGCGCATGAGGCGGTCGGCGGGAGCAACCTTGGATCCGGCTATCTGAACCTTGACGTTGATATTGACGGTAATGTCGCCGCGCACACCGGTGATGACTGTCTCGCCGTTGGCTACGGGGGTTACGAGGCCTTCGGGCGTAACGGTGGCTACGGAGGCGTCTGCCGAGCTCCAGGTCATGGAACGTGAGGCCAGAGGCATCTTTGTGGTGCCAGACGTGGTCACGATTTCAGCTTCCCATTTACGGGTTTTGTTGAGCACAACGGTCTCATATTTGGGCAGAATGTCTTTGGCCCCGGTCAGGAATACATTGACAGTGGCTTTGACGCCGTTGGAGGCAACTGCGGTGAGCACGCCTGATGTAGCGGCCTCGGCGGACATCAGCGAGTGTCCGTCGTTGATAATTTCGCCCAAATTGGCCGGGATTTCGAGCGTAAAGTCTTTGTAGTCTGCGTTGATAAGTTTGCCGTATTTGTTGTAGGCGTATACCACGGGGGTGTATACGGCCAGAGAGGGTATCTTGACCGTCCAGTCGGCAAAACGCAACTCTGCCACTTCGTTGTCTTCGGGAGCTTCGAGCACGGCGAATACACCGCCGCCCACCGAACGTTCTCGGCCATCACTGCAGTGGTTGCGGATGCCGAGTGCCTGGGTATATAGCGTGGACGAGCCGCCACCATCGATATTGGTAGACTCGTAGGCGCCGGCATAACGCATCACGTCTGCCAGCATAGAGGTGGTCACACCGGCGCTGACGCTGGTACGGCCGTCTATAACCATCATAATAATATGCTTACGGTCTTTGGTGTAGCCGATACATGTACGCGGATGGCGCGAGGATGCATCACCACGCTCGCTTTCGGTATCGAGAGTCTCGCCCAATCCTACATTCTTGGGATTACCCGAAACGATGCTGCGCGGATATATGCGCTGCCCGTCTGAGGTGAGGATGACGTTGTCAATGGTGACTATATCGCCGACCTTGAGACCTTTGACAAAATCGGCGGCGCCGGTATTGCCCTGCGATGTCGCGCCGCGTCCGTGGAGCACGAACCCGTCATCCGGGATCTTTGTGTCACATGTGCTGTTGGGTTCGGACGTGATGACAATTTTGTAAGTGCCGCCGGCTGTGAATTTCTCGCCTTCAACGAGTTTGGCGGTCACTTCGTAGCAGCTGCCGGCGCGGTCGCCCTGATTGGTGCTGCCCCAATATCGCGGAGTGTACAGGGTCAGACCATTATTGATACTTGCGTGGTTGATACCCTTAAAGGATGTGGACAAGTCGCCACAGGATGCCGTGCCTTGGTAGTAGTCAAGATGGTCTACGTAAGGCACACCGCTCATATCGTATACAAATTGATACCACTGATTGTGAGCGGTATAAACCTCGTTTTCGACGGTGCACGAGCTGGTAGGCGTACCCACCTGCGAGCTGCCGTTGGTGGCGGTACCGCTGGTCTTGTAGAAGTCACCATTGGTGCCTGCAAAATAGAGCAGACCGTCTTTGGAGTGGGATGTGGCCATAGCCGAGGTAGTGGATGTCCCGGCTACTTTGTCCGTACCGCTGACGGTGCGGATGGATACACCCGGAGTGGAGACGTCCACGGTGAGGTAGAAAACATTGAGAGGATTAGGACCATCGAGGCGCAGTTGTGTCTGCGTGGTGCCGGGTCCGACTTTGGCGTGGAATATTGTGTCTACCGTATAGTCGACGCCGCGAATGTCTATATGGTCCAACTCGGCAAATGAGCTCAGCGCAAAAGTCACACCCAATGCCAGTGTCAGTATTCGTTTCATAATGATATTTTTTAGAGTTGTTTAATCCCTTGTAGGGCCTAAGTCTTTGTATAGTTATAAGAAAAAGGGGGAGTGGCAGCATGCCCCACCCCCTCTTCTTATGGTCTGGAATTGTAGCTCGTATTATTTAACGATAACTTTGCCGCCCTTGTTGCCCTGACGAGTCAGATAGATGCCGGGGGTAAGGTTGTTGGCGTTAACTTCTACACCATTGAGGTTGAAGTATTGAACGGGGGCGTTGTTGTTGTCGTCGACAGTGATATCGGTTACACCACCGGGGGTCTTGTAGCCTTCGGGAGCAACCTGATATACGGCGAGACCGTTGTAGCACTTGAAGGTCAGCACGAATACACCGTCCATACCGTTTTCATCGGTGATATGAACAGCGTCAAGAGCATGGTAACGTGTACCACCGTCACTGACTGAACCAAGACCGCCTTTATTTCCGGGGATTACCCACATTTCTTTCATACCTTCGAAAGTCTGACCTTCGCCGAGCTGTGCGATGCGTGCCGCGCAGAACAAGTTCTTGCCCTCCGGATCGTAAGCCTTGGCATACTGGTTCAAGGAATATACAACGAAGTCTTTGCCGTCGACCGAGAATTCGGCTACACCGTTTGTACCGACTTCGACAGGCACAAGATCCGGAGCACTTGCGAAGCTTTCGACAATAGTACCGCCTGTGTTGTAGAGTGTGGGAGCCGTTGTGAAGCCGTCTGTATATATCAGCTGTCCGGAGAAGTCCTCATCCTTTACGGCAACTGCCACCGGAGCATAACTCCAAGAAGTTTGACCTTCGGGATAAGTTTCTTCTTTAAAATTCTGTGCATAGTATGAGCCGTCGTTCATCAGAGGCTGCCATGCATCTTCACCGGTAGCACCCTGCTCGGCGCGGAAACCATATACAGGCGCTTCTGTGCCATTGATAGCAGCCACATATACGCAGGGAGCTTCCTGCAAAGTGATGTCACCTGTAAGGTTGCAATAGTCGATACGACCGGAATTTGTTACGCTCCAGTCGTCTTCGCCAAGTGTGAAGTCATTGACAACGGTGCATTCGCCGGTTTCCATATTTACTTGGTATACACGGTGAGCATTCGCACCGGTGACATCTTTTTCGTTTACTATCTTAAGAGTAGAGGACAACATACCGGCAACATATACATGACCGTATGAGTCACAACCGACTTGGTTTGCACAAAGTGTGCCTGTGATAGGCTTGCCTTCGTATGTGAGCTGCAGCACTTTCTCTTCCTTGCCGGTAAGGAAGTTGATGACTACTAGCTTGCCAAAGGAGGTGGAAGTCTCGCCTTCGGTTACGATAGGTGTCCAGCCCACAAGGATCTTGAGGTCTTCGTTCTTGTCGCCCAACTTGGCAATACAAGCTGTACGAGCGTTTGTTGCGTATTCCTTCATAAAGGAGTAGCGCAAGAAGTCGTAGTCGTTGTGGTTGCGGTCGGCAATCCATATGTTTTTGCACTCAAGGCCATCTATAACATCGTAAGTGGCCCCGTCAATTACAGCGAAAGCAGACGATGATGCCAGCGCCATAGTCGCAAGAAGTAAAATCTTTTTCATGCGGTTCTGTTTTTTATTAGGGTTAGTAGATGAATACTCAAATTGTTAACGGATACAGCCATACACGCACGTCAAGTCGGCGAAGTATATGCCGGTGAAACGCTTGCATACTCCTTCTGTCGTAAGGCTTGATCTCGTCAGGCCGTTCGGTTGTCTCGGCGGCAGCGTTTTCACGCCGCTAAATTACCACTTATTTCCGACATAACACCGTTTTAACACCCTAAAAAAACATTAAAATATACTAAAAGCAGCATTCCGCCTTCGTTCGAAATGTCGCTTTTGTCATTTTGTTTATATCCGTATAGTGATTTATAGCCTGTTACAATCGAATATTTACATCCTACTATGGCAGAGCGTTTTAAGCCACACCGTTTTTTAGCCGCACCGTTTTTATCAGCATCGTTTTTTGCCTATATCCTACTGCAACCGGACGGTTCCGACGTAAGAGCGCGAATTCATCCGCTCGTCCCTCGTGGCGTTATCATTTGGTCAGGACTATACGCGATTCTTCGATGTATCGGCGAAGGTTGATGATGGCATAGCGCATACGGCCGAGCGCAGTATTGATGCTTACGCCGGTACGCTCGGCTATCTCCTTGAAAGACAAGTCGCGATAGTAGCGCATTGCCAGTACCTGACGCTGCTCGCGAGGCAGACGACGTATCATGGCACGCACGTCTTCGCGGATGGTCTTGGCTATCAAAAGGTCTTCGATGTTTTCCTCGGCCAACTCTATGCGATTGAGCAGGCTCTTGTCTTCGGACATACCATCGGCGCTGACCACGGCATAGCCGCGATCGGCACGATAGTGGTCAATCATAATATTGTGCGCGATACGTGTCAACCAAGAGGCGAATTTGCCGTCAGGCGTGTACCGACCTTGCTTGATGGTCGTGATTACCTTGACAAATGTCTCTTGGAAAAAGTCATTTGCCAAATCCTCGTCGCGTATGACACGCAATATGTAATTGTAAAGGCGCGTCTCATGCCGTCCCAAAAGGGCGTCAAAGGCTTGATTATCCCCTGCGGCAAATGCTGACACCAACTGATCGTCAGTCAGTTTCCGAAATTTCTGCATTCTACTGATTTGTCTTATTTGGTTCTAATAGAGTAGCAGTGTTTCGATAGGCAATACGTTGTTAATAAGTTGATTCTATGGTTTATAATTGCGTTTATTTCTTCATCCGCATGGCTCGCCGGACATCCGGTATACTGCGCGGCATTTCAAGCAAAATTACAGCATTTATCTTATATATACAACGATAAGACATTAAAGAAATCAATATTTAACCTTATTTAACGTTACACAAGGCAATACCAATGAGCTCTCGGCGTTACCGAATGTCCGTGAAAGAGAGACACCAGGCCGCCGTGTCTCGTCTTGAGAAGTATCCTCGGTTGCCGTTAGGATTTTTTTTGAATTTGCCGATGTAATAAAACGGTGCATTCCTGCGTTATCTCTATACAGCAAGTGCCACGGACGCAATGCTACAGCGGCACTCTACATATTACGCACAACCACGACACAAAACACATAACGCCGACACATGCCTATGAAGCAAAACTACACCCAAAACACTATGGTGGCTCAGTCCGCCAAAACATCCGGCCGCGCACGTTGCAGCGGCCTTCGCAAAGAGACTGTCGCACTGATACGACAATTTGCACGGGCATACACCCCCGTTGCAGGCTTCCCCGGCTTCGTCGCCAACTGACAGTCTACGACAAAACAAAGCGCCTGTCGGCACGCCCCACCCTCGTCCGCGAGGTCGGCACGCCGACAGGCTTGGTTTTTTCTCGGCGCCGCAAGGCCTCGACACACCCCACAATATACACAGCGCGTACCACCAACCGCATATAGTCCGACCTATTACACACAGAGCACCCCGAAAGTCACATTTTCGACTTTCGGGGCGCACTTTTAAGTTCTTAAATTACGATCAGCGTACTACCTTGAGGGCGTGTACGATGCCGTCGGCTGTCGTGGCACTCAGTACGGACACGCCCTTGGGCAGCGTTACCTCGGTCACGCCGTTGTAGGCGGCAATGGTGCGACCTGCGGCATCTACGATTACGATGTCGGCAGGTGCGGATACCGTTACGACATCGCCGTTGACGCTGAAGAAGCGGCTGTCGGCGGCGCCGGAGGCATCGGCCTTGATGTCGTCTACCGTGAGAGTCGATTCGTCATATACGGCTTCGATGCCGGGGATTTCGACATGGTAGTCGGTCTTGGTCTTGCCGCCGATGCTCATGGCTACGGAGACAAAGCGGATGGGATAGATGCCTATGTCGCTCTCGTCGAAGTATTCGGCAATAGGCATGTCGAGGGTGTTGAGTTCGCCGGCCTTGATGTCGGTGAATTTTTTGGACACTTCGCCTGCGGCGTTGTTGGCTTTGAGGCTTATGGTTACATCTTTGATGACGCTGCTTCCGGGGTTGATACGTACACGTGCAATCTGCGGATGGCTGAAGATGTCCGCCTCGGGAAGTACCGAGATGCGGGCGCCGCGTGTGCTCTTGATGACGTAGTCCACGTTGGCGCCGTTTTCGTTGGGCGTAAGGGTTACGGAAGCCATGCCGGTGTTGACGGTTTTCCACTCGGACACGCGCATGAGGCGGTCGGCGGGAGCAACCTTGGATCCGGCTATCTGAACCTTGACGTTGATATTGACGGTAATGTCGCCGCGCACACCGGTGATGACTGTCTCGCCGTTGGCTACGGGGGTTACGAGGCCTTCGGGCGTAACGGTGGCTACGGAGGCGTCTGCCGAGCTCCAGGTCATGGAACGTGAGGCCAGAGGCATCTTTGTGGTGCCAGACGTGGTCACGATTTCAGCTTCCCATTTACGGGTTTTGTTGAGCACAACGGTCTCATATTTGGGCAGAATGTCTTTGGCCCCGGTCAGGAATACATTGACAGTGGCTTTGACGCCGTTGGAGGCAACTGCGGTGAGCACGCCTGATGTAGCGGCCTCGGCGGACATCAGCGAGTGTCCGTCGTTGATAATTTCGCCCAAATTGGCCGGGATTTCGAGCGTAAAGTCTTTGTAGTCTGCGTTGATAAGTTTGCCGTATTTGTTGTAGGCGTATACCACGGGGGTGTATACGGCCAGAGAGGGTATCCTGACCGTCCAGTCGGCAAAACGCAACTCGGCCACTTCGTTGTCTTCGGGAGCTTCGAGTACGGCGAATATGGCGTTGGAGACGGATCTCTCTCGGCCATCGCTGCAATTATTGCGAATGCCCAGTGCCTGAGTGTAGAGTGTGGAGGAGCCGCCGCCGTCAAGGTTTGCAGCCTCGTAGGCGCCGGCGTAGCGCATAATATCGCCAAGTTCCATAAGGGTGGCGCCGGCCGAAGATGAAGTACGGCCGTCAACAACCATCATAATAACTTGTTTGCCATCTTTAGAGGTGCCGATACAGGTGCGCGGATGGCGCGTGCTTGCCAAGGAGTAGTCGTCTTTTATAGTGATCTGGCCTTGTCCCACATTTCGGTCGTTGCCTGAAATGACGGTGCGCGGGTACAGACGCTTGCCGCTTTCGTCGAGGATTATGTTTTCAAGGGTGACTACATCGCCGACTTTGAGACCTTTGACAAAATCTGCAGCGCCGGTATTGCCCAGTGACGTGCCGCCACGACCATGAAGTACAAATCCGTCTTCCGGAATCTTGGTGTCGCCCGAAGTGTTGGGTTCGGAGGTCACAACGATTTTGAATTTACCTCCGGCGGTGAATTTCTCGCCGTCAGCAAGTTTGGCTGTCACTTCGTAGCAGTTGCCGGAGACATCGGTCTGGTTGGTACTTCCCCAAAAGCGGTAAGTGTACAGTGTCAGTCCGTCTGCAACGGCGGTAGGGTCATTGATGCCCTTGAAAGAGGTTGACTTGTCACCGCATTCGGCCGTACCGTTATAGTAGTTCAGGCTCTGTATATAAGGTATGCCTTCGGTGTCATATACAAACTGGCAGCCTACGTTGTAGGCCAGGAAAGGCTCGTTTTCGACTACAAAGGAGTGTATCGGCGTACCCACCTTGGAAGTGCCGTTGGTGGCTGTGCCGCTGGTCGTATAGAAGTCACCATTGGTGCCTGCAAAGTATTGTAGCCCGTCTTTGGAGTGGGATGTGGCCATAGCCGAGGTGGTGGATGTCCCGGCTACTTTGCCGGTACCGCTTATGGCACGCAGTGTAACATTTGGGGTAGTAACGTCTACGGTGAGGTAGAATACGTTTCGCGGGCTGGGGCCATCGAGGCGCAATTGTGTCTGCGTGGTGCCGGGGCCGACTTTGGCGTGGAACACTGTGTCCACGGTGTAGTCCACGCCTTTCAGACTGATGTGATCTTGTTCTGCAAAGGCGGTCAGGGCTAATGTCGCACTCAGTGCCAGTGTAAAGATTTTTTTCATACGGTTTTGTTTTTTTGTTGTCCCGGTCATGGCCGGCTTATGGGCTGTATGTGTCGGGACGTTATCTCATTTGTGTTATATTATATCTAAGGACCGAAGGCAGACGCATTGTCGCGGATATGCGTGCATCGTTTTTCATGCACTCGACTTATCCCGAGCAGAGGCATTATGCCCTATCTATTCATTCGGCTAAATTAGCGATATTTTCTGAGTTAGGGCGACTTTCGGATGACAATAAAATGTTAAATAACGTAAAGACGCGTCCTGTCGGGCTTTACGACAGGGCGCGCACTTTATGCGTCAATAGCAGCGGCTGTTACAATTGCAGTATGGACGAGGAGTTGTCGGCGTTGTTGAGGCTGCGGCGACCGCTGCGGAAGATGCTGCCGAAGTCGGCGGTGTAGCTGGCCGTAATCACCACCATATTGGCGTTATCCTTAATGTAGCGGTCGATATATGCCGGTGCCGTTGTCGAGATGTTCCATTGGGGATACTCGGTACCGCGGGCAAACATATACCACCATCCGGCTTGCAGCATCCAGTGCTTGTCGGGGCGGAAGGTGACGGACAGGCCGTCGCCGTTTTCTTCTTTGCCGATATACGGTCCGTGGAGGTTTTTGCACGGAATTTTGCGCCAATATGAGATGGTCCACGGGCCGCGACTCCACCAGAAGCTGCCGTAGGCATAGAACGTCGTCAGATTTTTATTCCAAGTCGTGCCCTGTGTATGAGTCCAATCGACATCAAGACGCACGTTGGCGCCGAATCCGGCGATACCGCTGAGTTTCATCTGCAGCGAGACGCCTGCGCCTTCGTTTGTCTTGTAGTTGACCGTTTGGCTCAGGAATTTTTTGTCGCCGAGATAGAAGTACTCGTCGGTACGGGGATTGTTGGCATTGTTGTAATACGCTGTCAGCGAGGCATAGAATTTCTTGTGCGAAAACGAGGTCATCAGTCGGTAATTGAAGTATTCGGCCACTTTGAGGTTGGGGTTGCCGTTGTCTATCAGATAGGGCGTAGTCTGCTGCTCGTAGTCGGTCAGTGCGGACAGGCCGGGAATGCTCGGCGTGTAGCTGAAATTGGCTTGCAGTCCCCATTTGTCGTTGATATTCCAGTTGATATCGGCGCTGCTGAGATTGCGCACGAAATTGCGCTTGTTTCCGCCATTCTCCATCCGGAAGATTTTGACGCCCGTGGCTACCCGAAAGTTGAACTTATCAACGCTAAGGCTGTAATTGACATAGCCGTAGTTGTTGTTCTCGGTAAGTATGGGGCGGTAATCGGTGCCGAGATACTTGTTGCGGCTGTGCGACAGCGTATTCTGAAATCCGGCTCCGAGTTCCGAAGCATTATCAAACTTGTGTCGATAAGCGATTTCGGTGATAAGCGAGCGGCGCGTATTGTCGATTTCGACCTCGTATGTCTGCGGATTGGCCGGGTCGATATTATACGTATTCAGGCGGTTATAATCCTCGAAGCGGAGCGTTCCCACGGCCTGTATTTCCAGCGAGTTGGCATCGTCAAAATCCCGCCTGAAGAAAAGGTCGAGCGATGGAGATGTGTATTTGTTTTTGGTCTTGCTTGTGCTCTCGTAATCACCGGCATACGAGTCCTCGGTGGAGGTAATATAGCGGCGACTACTCGGATTGATGCTTCCGGAGAGCTTGGCCGAGAACAATGTCTTGCTGTCGGGTCGGTAGGTATACCCGAGTTGCAATTGATTGACTACATAATTGAACGGATTGCGGTCGTGCGACTTAAGGTCTACGCGGAAGTCGTCGCCTACGTATGATTGTGTCGTATTGTCATATACACGCTGGTAGTTGCGCCACGAGTTGTAGAAGTACAACTTGAATTGCGATGGGCCTTGGTGATACGTGGCATTGACCTGATCGTCGACAAAAGCCGTGGCCGTGGCACTACGAGCCCAAAGCTCGATGCTTCCGCCGTCGGTGCGGCGTTTGAGCGTAATCTGCAGCAAACCTTTGTAGCCCTTGTCGGCATATCGTGCCGGAGTGACGCGCGAGTACTCGACACGCTCGATATCTTTGGCGTTTAAGACATTGATGTCGCTCATCGCCGAAGGGACGCCGTCTATAAGTATCATAGGCGACCCACCATCGACGCTCAGTGAGCGGTTGATGGGATCGGCGCTAAGTCCGGGCAGGGGCAATTTTTGGAACAACTCGACGGTAGACGCCGAAGCCGAGGCCTCATGCGCCGACGGATAGATTATGGTGCGGCCGTTGCGCACCGTGGTGGCGGTGGCGGTTACCGTTACGGCTTCGAGTGTCTTGATATCCGGGAGGTAAATCTTCAAGTCCTTGATGTCGTGGCCACCTTCCGAGATTACAATTTCGGCTTGTCCGTATCCGGTGGCGGTGACGCTGAGTGTCGCGGCATTCTTGCCGGGGGTATTGAGTGTAAAAGCTCCGGCGGCATCACTCGCGGCCTTGAGGGGCGCGATGCCTTTGGAACTCAGCTCGCAGACGGCGCCCACGACGGCAGTCGAGTCACTCTCGGACAGGACTACGCCGTTAATTTGACGTGCCTGCGCCATAGCCGGCACAAACAGCGCTACGACAAGTAGTTTGATGGTTCGAATGTTCATATACTATTTCAGATAGGATTATGACTCTAATAATCGGGCAGGTCAAACGATACGCAGACCGCAACGATGCCTTAGCCTAAAAAGAAATGTAGATCGTATATTGATGAGACTCGGATTTTGATCTTGTATTCTTATGCCTTTTTATACGTATGACGTACAAAAGCACAAAAACATGACAAAAGCGGGAGCAAATATACGTTTTTTTATAATTTTTTAAGATTTCTGATATTCCGAGGGGGACATTCCGGTGAGGTGCTTGAAGTATTTACCGAAGGCAGACTGGTTGGTGAAATTTAGGGCATAAGCCACTTGCTGAATGTTTTTGCCGGAGAATTTGATGAGGTTCTTGGCTTCAAGCACCACAAATTCGTTGATCCAATCCGAGGCCGAGCGTCCGGTGGCTTCGCGGACAATCATCGAGAGATACTTGGGCGAGATGTACAGTTGCGTGGCGTAATATGACACCTCGCGGTGGCGCATATAGTCGTTGTGCACCAGGTGCATAAAGTCGCGCACGTAAGCCAGACGACGATTGACGGGCTGTTCGATTTGCGTCTCTATGCGGTTGAGGCGCGTGAAGTTGAATTCGAGTAACTGGTATACGCACGCCGACACCAGCGACCGAGCCGTATTGCGCGAATACACGCTGTCGGCGTTGTTGGCGGCGATAAGTCCGAACAGCTCGAGGAAACGCGTAAACAGCGTAGTCTCATCGGACGTCAGCGTGGTTACCGGGGTGTGCCGCTGGAACAACGATCTGATATTGACAGCATTGAGGTCGATATTAACATCGGACAGGAAGTCGGAGGACAGAAACAGCACGTATGCATCTATGGTCGAATAGTCAAGGTCAAAAATTCGGAAGAGCATCTTAGGATTGATGACTACCAAGGTATTGTCCTGCGCCCGGTATTCTTGGAAATTGATTTCGAGGCGCAAGCTGCCGCGATGACATATCACGAAGACCATACCGTCGAGGCGCAGCGGCCGCTCAAGTGTGGCTATAGGTTGCATCCCGGGCTCGAGGCGCCAGCATAAGTATTTGTCTGTCATGCGCGAAAAGTGCGGTGTATAGGCCTCCACGCGCGCTATGTCTTCGATGCGTAGTATCTGTTCGGTTTCCATATTTTTCAGTATTTCATAATTACGAATCCGGCGTCAAAATTGCCCCACATCACGGGGTGCTGCTTGTTTCGCGAATCTCGGCGCACGGCTCCGCTGACATAGCGAAAGAGCTCGCGCGCGGTGATATTACGGTCGCCGTCGGCATCGGCATTGCCGCGCATTCCGCGCAGCAGGTGATAGGTAAACAGCGATTGGGACATGCCCTGCACCTCCAGCGAATACTCGTTGGTACGCGATGACATAAATAGTATCGTATTGGGGTCGCCGACATTGTGGCGTACCTTGCGCGACGAGGATGTGGTGTTGCGCGACGATCCGGAGTGGCACGAGTCGATAATGACGACCTTGCGCGTAGCCGGCGAACGCTTCATCAGGCGTGCTAACACCTTGTAGGACAATATCTCGCCTTCACCCTCGTCTTCGGTATCGTATGCCACTATGCCGCCTCCAACCCCGTGTCCCGAGAAGAAGAATATCAACGAATCATCGGCCTTGGCTTTGGCAAAATGATTTCCTATGACCTCGATGAGGTTGGCACGTGTGGCGTTAGACCCGGTCACCAGCGCCACGTGCAGGTCGGGATAGGACTTGCACATTCGAGCAAAGGCGCGGGCATCGTCTTCGGAGACGGTCAACGATGTGACATATTTATAGTTGTTGATACCGACCGCAACAATGTACGTGGAGGCACGCGAAACCATCGCGCACAGCAGCACCGATATAAGCAGGCATAGTCGTCCGGCATATGTCTTGACTTTCATAATCTTGGGTGAGATGATTGGGAAATTATGAGAATAATGGGAGTAATGCGAGGTCAGAAGCCTCCGCAATCTCTGGTGAATTATGGCTATCCGGCGCTTACTCTCTGAACTTGACCTTGCAGAATGGGCATTGGCCCTGCTTGACAAGGACTTCGTAGGGCTTGGCCGCGCCCAAGAAGTTGTGGCAACACGGGCAGCTGTAATCGACTTGGAAACGGCGGTTGATGTCGAATTGCTCCTCGGCCAGGCGGTCGCCCATAGGAATCATACGCAAGGTAAGGGCCGAGCCCAGGGCCATCAGTCCGCCCATACATACACCCTTGACGGCGATGTCGGTCGTGAACATTCCGACGAGCCCCATCACCAGCGGCATACCCACGGCCATAGGCAGTATGCGGTATACGGATGCGTGGTTGCGGCGGCGGGCTATCGCCAGGGTGTCGTGACGATATTTTTCGTAAACTTCCTCGAGGTGCTTTATGGACACGCTACCATCGGCGGCAATGGCCGGTTCGGCCGGAACGGGCGTCGGATTGGATGCGGCCACGGATACGGGCTGCGGCGCGGGCTTGGCAGCGGCACTTGATGGCGCCGCCTTGGGCGCTGCAGCCGCAGGCTTCGCCTTGGATGCGGGTGCGAGGTTCAGCAACTGCCGTAGCGTGGTCTGTAGCGACCCCAATATCAGCGGTGTATCGGCATCAACGATGGCCGTAACCACGGGCAAACCGTTGACATACGTGCCATTGGTGCTGCCCAAGTCCTCTATGGACCACCGTCCGTCGGCCAGGGGCGTGGCCGCGAGATGACGCTTGCTCACCGAGAGATCTTCGATGGCGACGGGTTGCTGACCCTGACGGCCGATGATGATAATGCTTTGAGATTGCATATCTATCTATATTATAATGTGTTTGCTGAGATTATGCTGCCAATGTTATGTTCCAACCTTGCGGCTTTTTATGTTACCTATACCGAGCAAAACCTTTGCCGGACAGGCGCAATATATTGCGTCCCTACGGTGACAATCTATTGTGATGCGGACTCGGTGTCCGTACGCGGTTGCACGCCTTCGACATCCGCATTACGACGCACAGGTGTGGTATACAGCGCTTTAAGCTTGCGTAGGGCGTCCTTGCTCACCGAGAGCGTCGCCGTATACGAGGACATCAAGTCGCTCAGCACCAGACGCTGTCGCAAGACGTTGATTTGGAACAGATAAGCGCTATTGATGATATAGCGTTTGCCGATGCGCACAAAGATGCTGTTTTTCTCGATAAGCACCCCGGCTATAAGTTTCTCAAGATGCGTCAGCGAGGTCAGCAGCGTGGCCGTCAACCCGTTGGAAAACACAACTTTCGTGTAATTGGCATCAGCCTCAAAATACATCACACGTTCCAGTCGTATGCGCGTCAGCTCGTCGCGTGTCGAAAAAAGCAAAATATTGTCCATAACGTCTAATTACACCTGCCGAAGAGCATCGCAACTACGAAGATACTTTTATTCCGAAGGGGCTCGTAATTTCGAGAGCTTCGGAGTTCTCGAAATCATCGGCAGCATTTACTACGCAAAAGTACAAATAATTTTCCCTTTCGGCCAAAAAATTCCTGTTTTTTCTAATCATTAGCCCTTATCGCGCATTTTGCTATCATTTTCTTTTGCGTCCGCGTCGGGGAATACGCCGCCGCAAAGGTCATAGAATCTTCGGAACAGAGCCTTAAGTTTTTCGGTCACCTTTGCTTTCTTGGCCTCGCGATTGGCTCCCGCAGCCCCAAACAACTATTTTGCTCATCGGTCAATCGGGTTGTTCGTAATAGTATGAGTAATCAATGCCCTTCATAAACATCTCGCGGTCGTCTATCAGGGGCGTCAAGGCGGAGGCGACCAGGCGTTTGACGTGGGCGCTGTCGGCTACGCTTTCGCGCATAGCGGCGAGGTATTCATTCTTGTCGATGCGGCTCCAATCCACACAACGCCGGAGCGAACGCTTCAACATCAGGTCCAGCCAGATGCGCGTGCTACGACCATTGCCCTCCATAAAGGGATGGGCAACGTTCATCTCGACATATTTGTCCATGATCTCGTCGTAAGTCGTTTCGGGCATACGCTCGATGACTTGCAATGTGTCGGGGAAATGCATACAATTGGCGAAGGTGAACCCGCCTATCGAGATATTCTTAGTCCTAATCTGCCCGGCAAAGTCGTACAACCCACCGAATATATACGCGTGTATCTGCTGCAAGCATTTCAGCGTCACCGGCTCTATACTGCTCATCAAGCCGCTCTCGTATAAGCCATACGCCTTTTTGTGGCTTTTTCGGTCAAGCGAATTATTGCCGTAATTAAGCCATTCCGGAACTTCCAGGTCGTTGAAAAAGCGTATGGACTTTTGGAAGGCTTCGACGTTCATTGTTCTCTATCGATTTTAATGAGTGGATAACGGCAATGATACTCGGGATGGGTGGCGCGATGGTTGATTTTGTTTGGATTTACAAAGATACAAAGAATTTTCTTGTAGATTCTTAAACGAAGTGCAAAAACGCCAGCCTCTCACTACGGGGCTAGCC
>ERZ808262.150-NODE-150-length-52683-cov-13.028597_pt1 | contig 52683 bp, 38 predicted proteins | sample MGYA00520895_ERZ808262 | MGnify/ENA primary metagenome ERZ808262 (study PRJEB31516, sample SAMN03275588) | gut metagenome | biome: mammalia-associated habitat; material: feces | host: Papio cynocephalus | place: Kenya | collected 2012-08-02 ... | reverse complement strand
AAGGAATTGGCGTGGCTGACCCGTGGCGCGCGTGCGCGCTCCACCAAGCAGAAGTTCCATGTGAAGGCCGCGCGTGAATTGATCGCCGACGTGCCGCCGGTGCGCAACACGTTGGAATTGAAGCAGATGGCGACTTCGCGACTCGGCAAGCAGGTCGTCGATCTGATCGACGTGACGCAGATCTTCGAGCATGCGCAGGGCGAATCGGACATCGACCCGGATGCGGCGCAGATGGAGGCCTCCGCATCGCGCGTGGACGTGGTACCGGCCATGTACGCCGAACCGCAGGTGCACGGCAGCGTCGAAGTGGCGGTGGACGATCTGACGGATCCGCGACTGGTGGACGCCGGCGTGCCCGAGGCCGAGCGTGCCGCGGAGCAGGCGGCGGCGGAGCAGGCGGCGAAGGAATCGCAACCGGAGTTGAGCGACGAAATCGACGAGGTGACGTCCGCGGCGAAGACGGTCACCGTCACGGGCCGCAAAATCCTCGACGATGTGACGTGGCTGATCGGCCCCGGCGACCGTTTCGGCATCGTCGGCGCGAACGGCGCCGGCAAATCCACGTTGCTGAAGATCCTCGATGGCACGATCACCCCGACCGCAGGCCATGTGAACATCGGCAAGACCGTGAAGTTCGCAGTACTCTCGCAACGCCTCGACGAGCTGGAAAAGCTCGGCAAGTACAAGATCAAGGAAGTGCTCAGCCGTTACAAGCCGAGCTACATCGTGGATGGCAAGGAGACCACGCCGGGGCAGATGATGGAACGTCTCGGCTTCGAATCCGCGCAGCTCATGACACCGATCAAGGACCTCTCCGGCGGCCAGAAGCGCCGCATGCAACTGTTGCTCATCCTGCTCGACGAGCCGAACGTGCTCATCATGGACGAGCCCGGCAACGACCTCGACACCGACATGCTCGCCGTTATGGAGGACCTGCTCGACACCTGGCCGGGCACGCTGATCGTCGTCTCCCACGACCGCTACCTGCTCGAACGCGTCACCGACCAGCAGTTCGCGCTGATCGGCGGCAAGATTCGGCATCTGCCCGGTGGTGTGCAGGATTATCTCGATATGACCGAGGCCATCAAGAATGGCAAGGATCCGTTCGCGGACGAGAAGGTTGGCAAGGCCGGTAAGGGGCGGAAGAACGGCGTCGCCGATGATTCCACGGCAAATGCCGGTTCGGTTGCCGCAGACTCCGCGGTTCCCTCTGACGAATCAGCCAAGTCCACGCCGAAGCTCACCGGCAAGGCGTTCCATGAAGCGTCGAAGCGCGTCGCCGCAATCGAACGCAAACTTGCCAAGCTGGAAGAGCAGAAGGCCGATCTGGAAGCGCAGATGGCCGCGCACGATCCGAGCGATTACGAGGGTCTGAACAAGCTTAACGAGCAGCTGCAGGCCGTCACGGATGAGTCCGAATCCCTTGAAATGGAATGGATGGAGCTTTCCGAACAGTTGGAGTAGTCCCATTCGAACAAACCGAGCTGAGCAGCTTCTCACCGTCGGTTTGGTGGTATGGAATATGCAAAACCGACGCTGGCGGGCCGCTCAGCGCCGATTTTGTGGAATGATTCGTCGTGGTTGGCCGAGGGCGATTAGGCCAAGACGGTGAAGAGCTGGAACAGGAACGGCAATCCTTCCGCAAAGCCCGCGTCCAATCCAGTGCTCCCGGTGAATGTTGGCCATTCGTGCGACAGCGATGCGTGGTGTCGTATGGATCGATGTTATATTCTTATTTTTTACGGGGGGGGGGCGTAGTTGCTTTCGCTGGAGGAACCAATGGAGGTGTCTCATGAATCAAATGACGCGAAGAAGTCTCGGCTGTTTGTTGTCCGTTGTGTTGCTGTGTTCATGCGTCGGTTGCACGAGTTCCGTACACGAAACCTCTGAAGGCGACGCTGTCCAGAGCAGCAGCAAAAACGATGATGCTGCTGAGCAAGCGTATAAAACGTTTACTGTGGACGCTCTGGACCGTGTCGCCGTCGATGATCTCAATGACTCGGACAAACTGGTTCTGGTAAACAAGCTGGGCGCGAAATCCGTGCATGGTGATGATGCTATTCCATTTGCCAAAAAGGTCGACGAAAACAATATGTATTATGTCGTTTCCATGTGCAAACAGAAGGAACAGGCTCCTTACTCGCTTGTCCTCTACAAAGATGGGCAGCCGCACACTCTGACCACTAGGGAATCCTGTACGTCTAATGGAGTGGAAACGGTCTCTCTGCCGGCGAAGAATTTCCTTGGCGCCACCTCATTGTCCATTATCAATATCGGCAACACGGATCTCATTGTCTCCGTATATGAAGTAAAGGAGAATCACCGGGAATAACGTTGGCGGCTGGTTTGATTTGCTTGATGGGGTAGCGGAATCGTCAGGGACAATGACCATTCTTCATTTTCTGAATGTATGGTCATTGTCCCGTTATGTTGCCGCACGATTTTTTGTATGAGGGCGATTCCATAGTGGTTCTTCGATTCGCTATTCATCGCAGCGCTGTACGGATTCGAGGTGAAGATGTGAGCCTCGCCTGCTTCCACCCCGCCTGCTTCCACCGAGAGAATAAAGGCAAAGGGACCTGGTTTCCCATGTATTGCGATTGAGTTCAAAAATATATTGTACAAATAATTTGTATATAATAGGAGGCGACGGAAAGGAGTCCTTTGCAATGACCGAGACCATCCCAGACGAAGCACGGCTGACTGAAGATGCCGCAGTAACTGTAACCAATGCCAATACTCTTCGGGCCATGGCAAGTCCGATTCGTATGAGGATTCTTGGAACGCTGCGAGTGAATGGCGAGCAGACCGTAGGAAGCATTAGCGAGCAGCTTGGCGAAGCGCCCGGTGTCATTAGCTATCACTTGGGGCAGCTTTCAGGTGCCGGACTTGTGGAGAAGGTGAAGTCTCCTGATGGTGATCGAAGAAAAAGCTGGTGGAAGGCTTGTCAAAGTGCGATTCGTTTGGGAAGGTCCGGGGAAAAGGGCGAAGTTGAGGATGCAAAGGCTGTGGATTTGTTTCGGCGTTCAGCGGCGCTCTCCTACGAGATGGCCTATGAGCGTTTTCTGGACAAGCTGCCGGAACTGCCTCAGGAATGGGCCGATGCATGCACCAGCGATGATCATGTGCTGCGCTTGACCGCAGAGGAGATGAGCTCGATGCTTGAAGAGCTCAATGAGGTTGTAAGTCGCTGGCAGATCAAGGCAGGCGTGCACGGTGACAATGAGCCGGGCGTCGAACCCGTTGCGCTGATTCTGCAGGCCTTCAGATGGTTTTCGTAAGACGTCGGTGGGGATTTTGCCCATGGACGCATGGTCCATAAATACATGGCAATACGGAAGCATGGGCGGAATAAGCGGAGCGAGTGGAGCAGACATGAACCGAACGACGAAATCATTTTGGCAATCCACAGGGTACATCCCGTGGTTCACTGCGGATACGGCATCGGCAGCCGGGTTGGCACTGCATACATTGGCAATCAGTCTGCTCGGATATGCGGTGTCCGGCTCTACCGTCGCCGCCGGTTGGCTCGGAACGGCGTCGATGATCGCGCAACAGGTTGCGAGCGTATTCGGAGGCACCTTCGTCGACAGGCATGATCGCAAACGACCTATCGTGACAAGCGCCGTGCTGGTGATGTGCTCCCGTTCCATTCGTGACATCCCCAAGGCGGCGCAATGGGAACATACGATGCTGCGGTGAATCAAAACGAAAAGTGCCGCCCCACGATTCGTTTCGTGGAGCGGCACTTTTCGTAAATGCGCTTGGTCAGACCGTTCAGCGGCCGGTGATCTCGGAGCCGAGCACCTTTTCGCTCAGCGCCTTCGGGCCGCGGGTCACGGCCACGGCACCGGAACGGACCAGCTCGATGATGCCGTAATGCTCCAGCAGGCCGAGCAGCGCGTCGATCTTGCCTTCGGCGCCGGTGGCCTCGATGGTCAGCGACTCCGGGTTCACGTCCACCACACGCACGCGGAACAGGCGCACGATTTCCAGCACGTCGGAACGGTTGGATTCGTCGGCGGCCACCTTGATGAGCACCAGTTCGCGCTCCACGGTGGTTTCCGGATCGAGGTCCACGATCTTCAGCACGTGCAGCAGCTTGTTGAGCTGCTTGATGATCTGCTCGAGCGGCACCTCCTCCACTTCCGCGGTGACGGTGACGCGGGAGATGTCCGGACGCTCGGTGGGGGAGACGGACAGCGAGTTGATGTTGAACGCGCGACGGGCGAACAAGCCGGCGATGCGCGCCAGCACGCCCGGACGGTTCTCGACGAGCACGGACAGCGTATGACGCTTGGAACCCGGCTGGGATGCAGGATAATTTGCCATGATCAGATCTTCCTATCCTTACTCGTTCACTCGTTCTCGTTGGCCTTGGCGCGCTGCAGCGGCTTCACGCCCGGCTTGTAGGTGACGTTGTCGTTGGAATCGCCGGCTGCGACCATCGGCCACACCATGGCGTCCTTCCACACGCGGAAGTCGATGAGCACCGGACGGTCGTTGATTTCGTTGGCCTTCTTGATGCATGCGATGGCCTCGTCCTCGGTGAATGCGCGCATGCCCACGCAGCCGTAGGCCTCGGCGAGCTTCACGAAGTCCGGAACATCCACGATGTCGGGCGTGTTCTCGCCGTCCAGCAGGTTCGTCGCGGAGTAGTGGTGCTCGTAGAACAGGGTCTGCCACTGGCGCACCATGCCGTACACGGAGTTGTTGAGCAGCGCGATCTTCACCGGCGTGTGGTCGAGGAACGCGGCCGCCAGCTCTTCGGAAGTCATCTGGAAGGAGCCGTCGCCGTCGATAAGCCACACCGGCTTCTTGTCGTCGAACTTGCGCGCGGAGCCGACGCGCGCGCCGATGGCGGCCGGCAGGCCGAAGCCCATCGTGCCCAGGCCGCCGGAGGACAGCCAGGAATGGGGCTTGTTGAATTCGATGATCTGCGTCGCCCACATCTGGTGCTGGCCCACGCCGGAAACCCAGATGGTGTCGGGGTCGGCCAGATCGGACAGCTGCTTGACGACCCACTGCGGGGCGAGCGTGCCATCGGTCGGCTCGTCCCAGGTGATCGGGTATTCCTCGACCCACTTGTTGATGACGTCCCACCAGTGGCTGGTGTCGGGCTTGCCGTGCACGGCCTGCTCGCGCTTGATCTCCGGAATGAGGTCCTTGAGCACGGTGGCCACGTCTCCGACGATCGGCACGTCCGGCTGGCGGTTCTTGCCGATCTCCGCCGGATCGATGTCGATGTGGATCACGCGCGCGCCCGGCGCGAACGCGTCGAGCTTGCCGGTGACGCGGTCATCGAAGCGGGCGCCGATGGCGACGAGCAGATCGCAGCGCTGCACGGCGCCGGTCGCCGCGATGGTGCCGTGCATGCCGAGCATGCCGAGCACCTTCGGATCGGAATCCGGCACGATGCCGCGCGCCGGCAGGGTGGTGACGATCGGAGCGTCGGTCACATCGGACAGCTCCTTGACGAGGTCGCCCGCATCGGAACGCACCGCGCCGCCGCCGACGTACAGCACCGGACGGTACGACTGCTCGAACAGCTTCGCCGCGTCGGACAGCACACGGCCGTGCGCCTTGGTGGTCGGATTGTAGCCGGGCAGAATCATGCGCTGCGGCCAGGAGTAGTACATCGTGCCGGTCTGCGCGGTCTTGGTGACGTCCACCACCACCGGTCCCGGACGGCCGGAACGCGCGATGTAGTGCGCCTCGGACAGCACGCGCGGAATGTCCTGCGCGCGGGTGACCAGATACGAGTGCTTCACCACCGGGTAGGTGGCGCCCACGATGTCGGCCTCCTGGAACGCGTCGGTGCCGATGGCGTTCACGCCCACCTGGCCGGTGATGACGACCATCGGAATGGAATCCATGTTCGCGTCGGCGATCGGGGTGATCATGTTCGTGGCGCCCGGTCCGGAGGTCACGATGCACACGCCGACCTCGCCGGTGGCCAGCGCGTAGCCTTCGGCCGCATGGCCGGCGGCCTGCTCGTGGCGCATCAACATGAAGCGGAACTTCGTATCGTCCTTGATGGAATCGTAGACGGGCAGAATCGCGCCGCCGGGAACGCCGAAGACGTCCTTGACCCCCAGATCCTCCAGCGAACGGACCAGCGCTTCGGCGCCGGTCATTTTTTCGCCGTCGACAATGGTCTGCTTTTCAGTGGTTGCGGATGCCTTCGGCATGCCGCTGAATGCCTGCAGAGGCGTAGGTAACACCATGTTCCCTCTCATGCTCGTTCGTAGAAAATTTCCCTCGGAAGACTCCGATGGGCGTGCGGCGTTATGCGCCCCCGTCGGAGTCGACAAGCGGAATGCCGCGCAACCGCTTGTGGCGATGCGCGAATCGCAATTCCTTCCTAATAAGAAGTCTATGCTAATGGCTGACAGAATGATTTTCCGAGCGCATGCCATATGCTGGCATGGCGTCGTCAGTCCTGCTTGGCTCCGGTTTTGGCTCCGGTTTTGGTTTCGGTTTCCGCGTTGGCCTTGGTCTCGACGTTGCCGGCTTTGTTGCGCTTGCCGTGGTGCTTGCCGTGATGGTTCTTGCGGTGCGGACGCTGCACGGGCTCGCGCTGGTCGAGCGCATGCCACCCTTCCTCGGCGGCGATGAGCTGCGCCTTGCGCTTGCTGGAACCGGTGCCGGTGCCGATCGCGTCCTCCTCGTCGCCGAGCATGACGCGCGCGGTGAACACCTGCGCGTATTCCGGTCCGGAGACCGACATCTGGTAGCGGGGCTCGCCGAATCCCATGTCGTGCGCCTTGACCGTCAGCGAGGTCTTCCAATCGAGCGCCGGCCCTTCCGTGGCGACCTCGGCCAATGTGTCGTCCACCAGATGATGCACGACCTTGCGGGCCTCCTCGATGCCGTTCTGGATGAACGTCGCGCCGATCAGCGATTCGACGATGTCGCACAGGATCGAGCTTTTGTCGGCTCCACCCTGTTCGGCCTCGCCGTGGCCAAGCAGGATGTACGGTCCGACGTGCAGCTTCTCGCGGGCGATCTTGCTCAGCGCCTCCTCGGAGACGGCCTTGGCGCGCATCTTGGCGAGCTGGCCTTCGCTCATATCCGGATGGATGCGGTACAGCGTTTCCGTGGAGACGAGTTCCAGCACCGCGTCCCCGAGGAACTCGAGGCGTTCGTAGTTCTTCGCGCCCGGGTGCTCGTGGGAGAAGGAACGGTGGGTGAGCGCCTCGACCAGCAGTTCGGGCGCGAGCGTGGTGCCGAGCGCCTCCAGCAGCACGTTGGCGGTCATTTCGCCCTGTTCGGTGATGGATGTGCCGATCCGCCCCTTGTTGGCGTCGCCGCCCGTGACGGTTGCGGTTTCGTTGCCGGCAATCGCGCCGCCGGTGGTCGCGGAATTGTTCTGATTGGTGTTCTTGCCCATATGGTCCTCGCTTGTGCGGCGTTCGCCGCGAATGTGATTATCGGCTGTTGCGCACGTGGCAAGACGCCAGCGTATCCGGCTGCATTGCTACGCGAACAACGTATGCGGCCGATTCTCGGAACCGGCCATCTGCGATTATAAAACGGCGGCGTATAAAACGGTGGGTGAGAGCGGGCGAACGCGTGTGAGATACAAGAAGACCCCGCCACCCGTCGATGGCAGGGTCTTGATGTTTGCTATACCGTTATCCGGCATTCACTCACTTGGAGTGGATGGAGCGGACAGCCTCGCGGTACACGCGGCCGCGGAAGGAGCCGCAGCTCGGGCATGCCATGTGCGGCAGCGTCGGAGCGCCGCAGTTCGGGCAGGTAACGGTCTGGGCGGCCTTGGCCTTCCAGTTTGCGCGGCGAGAATGAGTATTCGCGCGCGAGGTCTTGTACTTAGGCAGTGCCATTGTGTTTCCTCTATTTCGTTCGAACGATTGAGCTTAAGCGTTCAGTATCTTAACGTGAGCTCCGTACAAATGCCAAATGCGGCCGTGGCCGGGCCTTGTCGGGCCGACGGGCCCCGTCACTCCTTGCCTTCGAGCTTGGCCTTCAGGCCTTCCAACGCGGCGAAACGAATGTCGGTCACATCGTGGTGGTGGTCGGGATGCTCGTTGAGGTCGACGCCGCACTGGGAGCACAGCCCCTTGCAATCCGGCTTGCACAGCGGCTGCAGGGGAAGTTCCTCCACCAGCGTGTCGCGGAGCAGGGCCTCGAGATCGGCCCAGGCTCCGCCGCCGAGCAGCGGGTAGGTGTCTTCGGATTCGTCCTCGCCGGCGATGATGTCGACCTCGTCGTTCTTGGACTTGCCGTTGCTGTTGGTGGACGCGTCCTCATAAGGGAAGAAGGACGTGACGTTCACGGTCCAGTCGCGCTTGATCGGCTTCAGGCAGCGGGTGCATTCCGCATGCACGGGGGCGTTGATGCGCGCGGTGAGCACCAGTCCGTCGACGATGGAATCGAACGAGCCGGTCACGGAGACGTCCGCGCCCTCGTCCACGCCGACGATCTCGTCGCCGATGCCGCTCGGCGCGGGGAACGTCTCGTCGATCTCCTTGCTCTGCCCCGGTCGGGAGGCGACCTGCGCCACGGAAACGGCCCATGGGGAATCTTCAATACGTGCCATATTCAGTCTTCCAATCAATTGGTCGAAGGAGCCGTCCGGCGCCTTCGGATGTCGGTCTCAAATGTCGGCGGCGTCAGTTCTTCGGATAATCGTCCGCGTCGATATGCTGCAGATGCGCGCCGGCCTCGTTCTGACGGTCGTACAGCACCTTGAGGCCCGCCTGCACGCCGTTGTCGAACTTGTCGAGCTGTTGCTGCAGCGTCTCCATGATGGTGATGCAGTACTTGTCGGCGTTCCGCGTGAGGGAGTCGGCCTTCGTCTGCGCCTGGTCGAGGATAGCACGCGCCTTCTGCCGCGCGATTTCGGTGACGTTCTCCTGGCCGGCGAGGAACTGCGCCTGCTCGTTGGCCTCGCGTACCATATTCGCCGCGCGCGACTGCGCGGAGGCGACGATGGCGTTGGCCTGCGTCTGCGCGCTTTCCAAACGGCGTTCGGATTCGCGCATCAGCGCGGACGCGCGCTCCAGCTGCACCGGCAGCATCTTCTTGAGCTGTTCGAGCTGCTCGGCGAGCGCGTCGCGGTCGATGCGCACCGAACCCGGGGAGAACAGCACCGGTTTCGCGTCGGCCAACGCCGTCTCCATGCCGTCGATGATGTCGTAGACGGTGGTGAATTCGTCGCGGCTGCGGTCGGACGAGTCGATGAGCGGCGCGTCCGGGTCGAACGTGTCGCGCAGTTCGGGCAGTTCGGGCAAATCCGGTTTTGCCATCGAGGGACGTGGGGAATCGACGGCGTCCGCGTTTCGGGCCTTGGCCTGGCCACGGCCTTTCGGCGTGGGATTCTCGCCGTCCGCCGGGCCATCTGCGGAATCGCCCGCGGAACCGCCGGACGCGTTCGTCGCGGCGATCGGCTGCGGTGGCGTGTCGTCGTCGGCGTACTCGCCGTTCGTGGCGAGCGGATCGTAATCGGTTGTTTCCTCACCCATCATGCCCTCTTTTCGTTGTTCAGCGCCTCGTCAAGCAGGGGAACCACGCCGTCGGGCACCATGCCCGTGACGTCGCCGCCGTGCCGTGCCACGTCCTTGACGATGGAGCTGGAGATGTGCTCCAGATTCGGCGCGGCCGGAAGGAACAGGGTCTCCACGCCGGCGAGCTTGCGGTTGACGAGCGCCATGCCCAGTTCGGCCTCGTAGTCGCCGTTCTGCCGCAGTCCCTTGACGATGACCGTCGCGCCGACCTTCCTGCAATAATCGGTGATGAGCCCGTCGGTCGAGTCGACGACGATGTTGCGGCAACCATGTTCCCGAAGCGCCTTGCGGATGATCTCGACGCGGGTCTTTTCGGAAAACATCGGTGTTTTCGCCGCGTTCACCGCCACGACCACATGCACTTCGTCGAAAAAGCGCGCGCAACGTTCGATGACGTCGAGGTGGCCGGCGGTCACAGGGTCGAATGACCCGGGGCAAACTGCAATTGTCATAATTCCAAGCGTACCGCGCTTGCGCGAAGTATCCGCGCATATTCGGCCCCGGCCGGGTCCGCGGCTATGATGGAGGGCAGTTGGGCGCCGCCCATGGCTGGCGTGCGCCGATATCGGGCTCGGCATGAGGAGTGATCATGGCTTTTGCGATTGTTGATGGGATGGGCGGATTCTCCGGTGGCTTCGTGGACGATGCCGATCCGGTGTCGCCGCTTTCCAACCCGGATTCCGAGACGGGCACCGCCGTTCTGGAGCGTCCGGAGGAGGAGACGAAGCTGGATGACGGCGGCAACGGGGATGCCGACCGTTTCGCGCATTACGTGTCCCGCGACCGTATCGCGGAATCCCGTCTCACCGGGCGTCCGGTGGTGGCGTTGTGCGGCAAGGTGTGGGTGCCGAAGCGCGACCCCTCCCAGTATCCGGTCTGCCCGGATTGCAAACGCATCTACGACGAGATGATGAACTCGTCGTTCTGAGCGCCACGCGTTGTACGGATTCGGCCCGCATGCCCGGGTTCCGTTCCCGTCGATCGGGAACGGAACAGCCGGCATGCGGGCCGAATGGTTTTGACGCGGCGGATCGCGATGTCGGGAGCGTCGCAATGCCATGAGGACCGCGCCGAATGAGCGCCATGGCGCATGGCAGGCTCAGCGCATGGAGATCTCGTCGATGCGCCGAAGCTCCTCGTCGCTGAACGTCGTGTCGCGCAATGCGCCGATGTCGTCGAGCAGCTGCTGCGGACGGGAGGCTCCGACCAGCACCGACGTGACCTTGCCGTCATGCAGCAGCCAGGCGAGCGCCATTTCCGCAAGCGTCTGGCCGCGCCGCCTGGCGATGTCGTTCAGGTCGCGGATCTGCTGCAGGCGCGCGTCCGTCAAAACGTCCGCGTGCAGGAACCTGCCATCGTGCGCGATCCTGCTGTCGGCGGGAATGCCGTCGAGATACCGGTTCGTCAGCAGTCCCTGCGCGAGCGGCGAGAAGGTGATCAGCCCTTTGCCGAGGCGGTTGGCCGTCTCCTTCAGCCCGTTGCGCTCCACCGTGCGGTCGAAGATGTTGTAGCGGTTCTGGTTGATGACGAACGGCACATGCATCTCGGCGAGGATGGCGCTCGCCTTTTCGAGCGTCGGGCCGTCGTAGTTCGACAGTCCCACGTACAGCGCCTTGCCGCTGTCCACCGCGGTCGCCAGCGCGCCCATGGTCTCCTCCAGCGGCGTGGACGGATCCATGCGGTGGTGGTAGAAGATGTCGACGTAGTCGAGGCCGAGGCGTTCCAGGCTCTGGTCGAGCGAGGCGAGCAGGTATTTGCGGCTGCCGAGGTCGCCGTATGGCCCCTGCCACATCTCGTAGCCGGCTTTGGTGCTGATGACGAGCTCGTCGCGGTGGTGGCGGAAGTATTCGCGCAGCAGACGGCCACAGTTCTTTTCCGCGGATCCCGGTTCCGGCCCGTAGTTGTTGGCGAGGTCGAAATGCGTGATGCCGTTGTCGAACGCGGTGAACACGATACGACGCATGGCGTCGTATGGCGTGGTGTCGCCGAAATTATGCCAGAATCCCAGCGAGATGGCCGGCAGTTGGAGTCCGCTGTCGCCCGCATGGTTGTAGGTCATGGCGTCGTAGCGTTTCGACGACGGCGTGTATACGGTGGTTGGTTCGAGCAAGATTCCTCCTTGAGCTGTTCGCCGGACGGGGTCACAGCACGGTGATTTCGGTCGGGATGACCGGGTCGCCCTTCATCAGGCTCTGAGCGCCGATCGGCAGTTCGGCGAGCGCCTGCGCGCGGTAGTCGTGCGCGTTGACGATGGCGTCGTGGCCTTGGTATTCGGCGTGGTTCTCGCCATTGGTGACGTAGTCGACCAGCAGGTTCTTCCACCCTTCCTCGGGACGGTACGCGGCGAGTTTCTCCTCCGAGCCGGACACGATGTGCTCGCAGTCGGCCAGCGAGTATTCGTAGGAGCGGAACGCGAGCTTGCGTCCCGGAACGGTGGCCTTGTTCTTCGACTTCTTGGCGACCGGCTCCATCTCGCCCGCGGCGTTCTCGCGTTCGGTGAGCTTGTACACCATCGCGCAGGTCGGCGCGCCGGAGCCGGTGACCAGCATGGTGCCCACGCCGTATGAGTCGACGGGCGCGGTCTGCAGCGAGGCCAGCGCGTATTCGTCGAGGTCGTTGGTGACGGTGATCTTCGTGTTGGTGGCGCCGAGCGCGTCGAGCTGGTTGCGCACGCGCTGGGCCAGCGAGGCGAGGTCGCCCGAATCGATGCGCACGCCGCCCAATTCCGGTCCGGCCACCTCGACCGCGGTTTTCACGGCCTCTTCGATGTTGTAGGTGTCGACCAGCAGCGTGGTGTTCTTGCCGAGCGCGGCGATCTGGGATTCGAAGGCGCTCTTCTCGTCGTCGTGCACCAGCGTGAAGCAGTGCGCCGCGGTGCCGATGGCCTTCAGACCGTACATCTGCGCGGCGAGCAGGTTGGCGGTGCCTTGGAAACCGCCCACCACCGCGGCGCGCGCGGCCGCGACGGCGGCCCATTCGTTCGTGCGGCGTCCGCCCATGTCCATGCACGGACGGTCCTTCGCGGCGCTGACCATGCGCGACGCGGCGGAGGCGACGGCGGAATCGTAGTTGAGGATGCTCAGCAGCAGCGTTTCCAGCAGCGTGCATTCGCCGAATGTGCCCTCGACCTGCAGGATCGGCGAATTCGGGAAGAACATCTCGCCTTCGCGGTACCCCTTGATGGAACCGGAGAAGTGGAAGTTCTCCAGCCACTTGATGGTTTCCGGGCTGACCACCTTGCGGTCGGCGAGGAACTTCAGATCGTTGTCGTCGAGATGAAAACGCTCCAAAGCGTCAAGGATGCGCCCTTGACCGGCGGCCACGCCGTAGTGGCGGCCCAGGGGCAGATGGCGGGTGAACACCTCGAACACGCATTTGCGGTCGGCGGTGCCGTCCTTCAGGCATGCGTCAAGCATGGTGTATTCATACATGTCCGTCATAAGAGCGGGGGAGTAGTCCAACATTTGCGAAGCCTTTCCTGACCTTTGGCGACAACGGGCGCGGTGCTGGCCGCGGCGCCGAACCGCCGATTTCGTTCCATCATACGTTCCGTCGTGCATGTGCGGCGTGCGCGACCGGGGAGCGGCCGTGACGCCGGCGATCGCGAGGATTGCGCGTTGCCGTATGGTGATAGTGTCGGTTACTGGAAAATCGTGGATTTCAATGGAAAGCAGAGTGAGCAAGCGATGGTAGCGATCAAAGACATGCTGGGCGATCAGACCGTGATTCGTGCGGACGGACGAAAGGTGGACGAGCTTCGCCCCGTGCGCATCACCCGCCATTTCACGGACGTGCCTGAAGGCTCCGTGCTCATCGAATGCGGCAACACCCGCGTGATGTGCACCGCCACCTTCACCGCCGGCGTGCCGCGCTGGCGCAAGGACTCCGGCCTGGGCTGGGTCACCGCTGAGTATTCGATGCTGCCGCGCGCCACCGCGGAACGCACCGACCGTGAATCCGTGCGCGGCAAGATCGGCGGCCGCACGCATGAGATCAGCCGTCTGATCGGACGCTGCCTGCGCGGCGTCGTCGACATGAAGGCGCTCGGGGAGAACCAGGTGCAGATCGACTGCGACGTGCTGCAGGCCGACGGCGGCACCCGCACCGCTTCGATCACCGGGGCCTACGTGGCACTGGTGGACGCGATGCACTGGGCCGAGAAGAACAAGCACATCAAGTCCGCCGACCGCGTGCTCAAGGATTGGGTCTCCGCCGTCTCCGTCGGCGTGATCAACGGCAAGCCCATGCTCGACCTGCCGTACATCGAAGACAGCCACGCCATGACCGACATGAACGTCGCCATGACCGGCTCCGGCGATTTCATCGAAATCCAGGGAACCGCCGAACACCGTCCGTTCAACCGCGCCGAGCTCAACACGCTGCTCGACCTCGCGGAAAAGGGCAACAAGGAGCTGCAGGCCGCGCAGCGCGCCGCGCTCGCGCTCGACTGAGCGCTCGACTGAGTGTGAGACTGAGCGTGAGTCCTGCGCGATCCGCAACGACCGCATCAACCACGTACGACCAAGGAGCATCATGAAAATCATCGTCGCCACCCATAACGAAGGCAAACTGGTGGAGATCCGCCGCATTCTCGAGGAGCGTCTGGGTGAGGACGCGGCCGACGTGGAGCTCGTCTCCGCGGGGTCGCTGGGTCTGCCCGACCCGGTCGAGGATGGCGTGACCTTCCAGGAGAACGCGCTGATCAAGGCCCGCGACGTGGCCGAACGCACCGGCTGCCCGGCGGTCGCGGACGATTCCGGACTGATCGTCGACGTGATGGGCAACGCTCCCGGCATCCTCTCGGCGCGCTGGGCTGGCCACCACGGCGATGACGCGGCGAACAACGCGTTGCTGCTCGCACAGCTTTCCGACATTCCGGACGCCAAGCGCACCGCCCGCTTCCGTTGCGCCGCCGCCTTGGTGGTGCCGGGGAAGCGCAAGCCTGCGGCCGACGCCGATGAGGAAAGACCGTACGCGATCGCCAAGGAGACCGTGGAGCTCGGCGAGATGCCTGGCACGCTGCTTCGCGCGCCGCGTGGAGCCAACGGTTTCGGCTACGATCCGCTGTTCGTGCCGGACGACCAGCCGGAGCGTGCGAAGCGTGCCGGTGCGCGGCTCACCTCCGCCGAAATGGAACCGGACGAGAAGAACGCGATCTCCCATCGCGGCAAGGCGTTGCGCGCGCTGGTCGACGCGATCGAGGTGCTTGTCCGATAGTCCGGCTGGTCGTCCGGGGATTCGCGGCGCGACGCGGTGACGGGCCGATTTGTGTTCGTCGCGATTGTCCGCTATGATTCTTGTTTTGTGCGCGGCTAGCGTATGCTTACCGGGCATGACGCCACTTTAGCTCAGTCGGTAGAGCGGCTCACTCGTAATGAGCAGGTCGACAGTTCGATTCTGTCAAGTGGCTCCATCGCCCTGGATGCGGTTGCATTCGGGGCTTTGTTTTTGCCTGTGTTCGCGCGAGTGGCGGAATTGGTAGACGCGCAGGATTTAGGTTCCTGTGTCTTTGACGTGTGGGTTCAAGTCCCATCTCGCGCACTTTCCTCGGTTGGGCTTTGTGTTTTTTTGCCTTGTGTCTTTTGTTTTGCCCGTGGTTCTTGTTCTTTCCTCGTCCGCTGGTTCTTGTTTTCCTTTGGCCGCGCGCTCTTCCTCTTCCCGCCATGACTCTTAGGGGGCTTTCCGGCAGGGGCACGGCATGGTCGATGCCGATTTCCGATAGGGTGTTGGAAAAGTTGGCAACAATATGAAACATCGGTTCCGGGCGCGGCCGATTCTTCTAAGATGGTTCATCGAGAGCGAATCATCCAAAACGATGAATGAGGGGCCGATATGTCCGCATTGATTCAACCGGTTGCGTTGCTGTTGATAATTCTGACGGGCTATCTGTTCAAAAGGGTTGGAAAATTCAAGAACCGCGACTATCGCGTGGTGCAGGTCGCGCTGTTCGATCTGGCGCTTCCCTGCGCCATCATCTATTCGTTCGCCACGAATCCGCATGATGTCAGCATGTTGTGGATCTCCGTGTTCGGCTTCGTGGTCTCGTTCGTTCCTCTGGTGCTCATCTTTCTGGCGACGCGGCACAAATCCGTGCAGGACAGGGCGTTCGTCATGCTCAACGGCGCCGGCTTCAACATCGGCTGTTTCTGCTATCCGGTGGTGCAGGCGTTTCTGGGCACCGCGGCGATCGTGCCCGCGGCCATGTTCGACATCGGCAATTGCGCGATGGTGGCGGCCGGCACGAATGTGATGACGCAGCAGTTGCTGCACATCCAGCCGGGAAAGACGCTTGACGAGCAGTACAGCGGCCATGCGCCGACGCTGCCGTACGTGAAGCCGAAGGACCGGGACGCCAAACGCCTCGCCCGCAGGGTGCTGCTGCGGAACGTCGCGAAGGGATTCTTCGGCTCGGCGGCGTTCGACACCTATATGCTGATGGTCGTGCTGACGCTCGCCGACGTCAAGATCCCCGATGCCATCTCCACGTTGCTCCAGCCCGTGGCGAACGCGAACTCGTTCTGCTCGATGCTGATGGTGGGCATGCTGATGGATCTGCCGACCGGACGCGAGGATGTGCGGAAACTCGCCGAAGTGGTCGCCTGGCGTCTGCCGTTCGGCATTCTGTTCGCGGTCGCGGCCTGGATGATTCTGCCGTTCGGCGCCTCGATCCGTGAATCCGTGGTGATGGCCTGCCTGGCTCCGATCGCGGTGTTCTCCACGTTGTTCACCGACAAGGTGCTCGGCAATGCGAAACTCGCCGGTTTCTCGCTGTCGGTGTCGGCGATCATCGGCCTGATCACGATGACATGCGCGCATTTCCTCATCGCGGCGATTTCCTGAAAGGGTTTTCTTTTGATGCCTTCCAATGTTGTCCGGCGTCTTCTCTGGCCGCCCTTTCCCGCGGACTTCCGTGACGGTTAGGCCGAAAATCTCCACCTGCGTGCGACAATGGTGCGCGTGAAGGAACGAAAACGCGAACGACGAACGGCGGGATACGCATATCCGCGGCATCGGTGGTACGTCGTGCGCCACGCGGGCCATAATTCGTACGGGATATCTGCCCGTCATGAGCGGCATGCGGTCCGCAGACCGCACGGACGCCGCATATTCGCGGTGGAGATGCTGCGTCTGCTGGCGATCGTCGGCATCGCAGTGTTCCACACTTTCCTGCCCGCGTTCGAAAGCATGCTCGGCTACGGGCCGAATCCGGTCGACACCGCCGTGCCCGTCAGCGCGGTAAGCGGCACGGCGTGGGCCTCATGGACGGTGGGGATGCTCAAATTCGTCGGCGCGTGGGGCAACCACGTGTTCTTCATGATCTCCGGCTTCTTCCTCGTGCCGCGCATGATGCGGGACGTATTGGACGGCGGCGGGCGGCGCGTGCGGTTCCGTTCCGCGGCGCGTCGTGTGCTGCAGGTGTTCGCCACGGTCGTCTTCTACACGGCGATCATGCTCGCCGTGAACCGTTTCGTTCCGGTCATTGCTTCCGGTTGGAAGCAATGGTTCCTGCTGGGATTGGAATTCGTCTGGGTGTATGCGCTCGTCATCGTGGCCGCTCCGCTGCTGGCGGAGCCGTTGGCCCATTGCGCGAGGGCGTGCGGGGGAGCGCTCGCGGCGCTCGCCATGCTGGCCGTCGTGCTGATGTACGCGGTGAACGAGCATGTGGCGTTCGCCGCCGTCGGTTCCTTCGGCTTGCTGGATTGGCGCAAATGGCTGGGCGCGCTGAGCTACGGCCTGTCGTTCGTGATTGCCGGACTGATCGGTTACGCGATATGCGGAACATCCGCCGCACGCGGGGAAGCTTCCAGGCCCGTGGCGAATGGCGCATCGCGGGCGGATGGCTCGCCTGTGGCTGGCAAGATGGTGGAAACCGATAAGGTGGTGGCAGACGAGACTTTCGCGCGTCGTCCGATATGGCTGCGCAGGGGCGTATGGTGCGCGGCGACGTTCGCGGTGTTCGCGGCGTTGGCGTTCGCCGTCGCGTTCGCCGTCTCGCGGGGCGATTACGCGTTGCTGTACAAGTTGTCGTTCAAATCGACGTCCGCGTTCTCCTTCGCCTTGGCGCTGGGCTCTCTGATGATCGCGGTCACGGGGAACCGAGCGGTCGCCGCGGACGATGGCGCATGGTTGCCGCGCGCGGTGCAGGCGTTGGCGTCCGGCATCCTCGGGTTCTATGTGGTGCAGTCTCTCGCCGGCGACATCTGGAAGCCGCTGTGCGAGCGTGCGATGGGCGTGCCCCTCGCGCGTGCGGCCGCCGCGGCGTCGCCGATCGCGCAATATGGATGGCTTGCCGCATGGTTCTCGGTCGGCATCGCGTTCTCCGTGCTGTTCGTACTGGTTGTCTGCGTATGCGATCGTTGCCTCAGACAACCGCTTTTCCGTGCGCTGAAGCTTTCCCGCTGAACGGTGCACACGATTTCATAAATCATTAAAAACGATGATCGCCAAAAATGGATCGTACGAAAATCGCGGCAATATGGCGATTTTCGTGCGCAGTGTTAACACAAGAAATATTTTTTGTGTTTTTCTGTCCTCTTTTGTGAGTATCTTGTGAGATGAAGAGATACGACGCGAATCGTCGGAATCCGGCAGATGGTTCCATGATTCGCCGCCGCTTCATAGTGATGATGAAAGGACCTACCTATGGCCATCAATCCTCCTGTTGACGCCACCAAGACCCCGGAGTGGGCCGCACTGCAGAAGCACTACGACGAGCTGCAGTCCGAAGGCATCAGCCTCAAGCAGTGGTTCGCCGATGACGCCGACCGCGTCGAGAAGCTCAGCTTCGATGCCGGCGACCTGCACTTCGACCTGTCCAAGAACCTGATCAAGCCGGAAACCCTGCAGCTGTTCGCCGACCTCGCCAAGGCCGTCAAGCTCGACGAGCGCACCAAGGCCATGTACTCCGGCGTGCACATCAACAACACCGAAGACCGTGCGGTGCTGCACACCGCGCTGCGTCGTCCGGTCGAGGACGAAGGCAAGTACATCGTCGACGGCCAGGACACCGTCAAGGACGTGCGCGAGACCCTTGACCGCATCTACGCCTTCGCCGACAAGGTCCGTTCCGGCGAATGGACCGGCGTGACCGGCCGCAAGATCGAAACCGTGGTCAACATCGGCATCGGCGGCTCCGACCTGGGTCCCGTCATGGTGTACGAGGCGCTGAAGCCGTACGCGGACGCCGGCATCTCCGCGCGCTACATCTCCAACATCGACCCGAACGACCTGGCCGAGAAGACCAAGGGACTCGATCCGGAGACCACGCTGTTCATCATCGTCTCCAAGACCTTCACCACCCTGGAGACCCTGACCAACGCCCGTGAGGCCCGCGCCTGGCTGCTCGAGCAGCTCGCCGCGTCCGGCGCGATCACCACCGGCGACAAGGCCCAGGAAGCCGAAGCCATCAAGAAGCACTTCGTCGCCGTCTCCACCAACCTGGAGAAGGTCGAGGAGTTCGGCATCGACCCGAACAACGCGTTCGGCTTCTGGAACTGGGTCGGCGGCCGCTACTCCGTCGACTCCGCCGTCGGCACCTCCCTCGCCGTGGTCTTCGGCCCGGCCCGCTTCGAGGAATTCCTGCACGGCTTCCACGAGATCGACGAATACTACGCGAACACCCCGTTCGAGAAGAACGTCGTCGTGCTGCTCGGCATGCTGAACGTGTGGTACCGCAACTTCTTCAAGGCCGCCTCCCACGCCGTGCTGCCGTACGACCAGTACCTGCACCGCTTCCCGGCCTACCTGCAGCAGCTCACCATGGAATCCAACGGCAAGTCCGTGCGTTGGGACGGCACCCCGGTCACCTCCGAGACCGGCGAGATCTTCTGGGGCGAGCCGGGCACCAACGGCCAGCACGCCTTCTACCAGCTGATCCACCAGGGCACCCAGCTCATCCCGGCCGACTTCATCGCGTTCGTGAACACCCCGAACCCGACCAAGGACGGCGACCAGGACGTGCACGAGCTGTTCCTGGGCAACTTCCTGGCGCAGACCAAGGCGCTGGCGTTCGGCAAGACCGCCGACGAAGTGCGTGCGGAAGGCACCCCGGAAGCCATCGTCCCGGCCCGCGTGTTCACCGGCAACCGTCCGACCACCTCCATCTTCGGTGAGTCGCTGACCCCGTTCTCGCTCGGCGAGCTCATCGCCCTGTACGAGCACATCACCTTCACCGAGGGCACGGTCTGGGGCATCGACTCCTTCGACCAGTGGGGCGTCGAGCTCGGCAAGCAGCTTGCCAAGCAGATCACCCCGGCCATCTCCAAGGACGACGAGGCGCTGGCGGCCCAGGACGCCTCCACCCAGTCCCTGATCAAGTTCTACCGCGCGCACCGCGAGTTCTGATTCTCCATCAGAACGCTGTAACGCGTAGCTGATTCATATGCCCCATTCGTGTCTCGCGGATGGGGTATTTTTGAATATTGCTGTGCCGGAAGGCGGGACGCCGCATAATCCCGTTTTCCTTCAGGTCCAGCCGGAACGGCCGCGGGTGATCGTGGTTGGCTTTCATCGCAATATTTCCGGCGGATCGGCAACCCTCGCAGGCAGACCTGCGAGGTGACGAACAGGCCGAGACGGCGATCGCAAGAACGCCGCACGAAGCCCCTTACCTGTGCGCTGATATGCGGCGGCGACTCGAGGAAACACAATGGTTAACGCTATTGAGGCATTTGACGCCAAGCACCTGAAGCCGGCCGAGGAAATCCCGGCTTTCCGTCCTGGCGACACCGTTGAAGTCAACGTGAAGATCAAGGAAGGCAACAACTCCCGTCTGCAGGCTTTCACCGGCGTGGTGATCGCTCGTCAGGGCGGCGGCGTCCGTGAGACCTTCGTTGTTCGCAAGATCAGCTTCGGCACCGGTGTGGAGCGCCGCTTCCCGCTGCACTCCCCGGCCATCGACTCCATCAAGGTCCTGCGCAAGGGCCGCGTGCGTCGCGCCAAGCTGTACTACCTGCGCAACCTGCGCGGCAAGGCCGCTCGCATCGTCGAGCGCCGCGACAACTCCGCCAAGTGAGTTCGATCCGCGAATAATGCGTGGAATCGGCCCCTCAGCCATACGGCTGTCGGGCCGATTTTTGTATTTTCCCTGTTGCTTCCGCCGCATCCATCATCGATGGCGGTGAGGATGGCTAAGATGAAGGGGCTACGCTCTTTGCCCGCGCGAAAAGGAACCGACGAATGAAACATGCCCAGCAAACCTCCGAAAACGAACGCTTCGGCTGGAAGGACACCTTGGTCTGGTGCGGCATTCCGATCATCATCGTGCTGCTGGTCCGTGTTTTCCTCATCGGTTTTTATGTGATTCCCTCCGGTTCCATGATGGACACCATCGAGCCGGGCGACCGCGTCATCACCAGCAAGCTCACCCCCAAGGTCTTCAAACTGCAGCGAGGCGACGTGGTGGTGTTCAAGGACCCTGACCATTGGCTGAGCCAGGAGAACAGCGGAGGTCTTGGCGGAAGCTATCTCATCAAGCGTCTGATCGGGCTTCCGGGCGACACCGTGGCCTGCGAGGGCGCGGGCAAGCCGATCACCGTCAACGGCGTTGCCGTCGACGAGAGCGCGTATCTCCGCCCAGGAGTAGATCCCAGCGCCTTCGCGTTCACCGTGACCGTCACCAAGGGGCATGTGTTCGTCATGGGCGACAACCGTGCCAATTCCGCCGATTCGCGCTACCATCAGGACGATTCCTCGCACGGGCTCGTGCCTATCTCGGACGTTGTGGGCGTCGGACTGGCCAAATACTGGCCGTTGAACCGCATCGGCACCTTGGACGCGCATCACGAGACGTTCAAGGATGTGCCGGAAGGGGCCAACGCCTGATGACCGTCTCCGTGGTGCCCACGCTGGATCTGGAACATGCGATCGCCGACGAGGGCTTTGATGTGGTCATCGGCTTCGACGAGGTCGGACGCGGTTCGTTGGCCGGCCCGGTCATGGTCGGCGCGGCGGCCATCTGGGCGCGGGATCTGGAAGACTCCGATCCGCTTCAGGTCCCCGAGGGCGTGGCCGATTCCAAAATGTTGACGGAACACCGTCGTGAGGCCATCTTCGGGGAACTCAAGGATTGGTGCGCGGCCTGGGCCGTCGGCTCCGCCAGCAACAGGGAAATCGACGAATGGGGCATCTCCTATGCGCTCGGCGTGGCGGCATTGCGCGCGTTGGCGGAGGCGGAGGCGAAGCTCGGCATCGACGGCAACGGATTGTTCGACGGCAGTCAGATGAAGGTCGGCGCGATCCTCGACGGGCCGAACGACTACATCACCAAGGCCTTGGGCACGTTCGACGCGCCGATGGTGCCGGTGCCGGCGAACGTCACCACCAAGGTGAAGGGCGACCGCTACTGCGCAACCGTGGCCACCGCCGCGGTCATCGCGAAGGTCACCCGAGACCGCCTCATGGTCGAATTGGGCGCGCGGCCCCAATATGCGCCTTATGAATGGGCGCACAACAAGGGCTATGGTTCCGCGGCACACCGCAAGGCCATCGCCGAACATGGTCCGAGCGACCTGCATCGCCTCTCCTGGCACTTGGTTTGATGCGCGCTGACGTTCCGTTGCTTCTGGTGCTAATGGGGACCCTCAAAACTTCGCACGATTCCCAAATCGTGAGCTCTTTTGGAATCGTGCGAAACGAATCGGCGAAAAGGGCATTAATCCTTGCATTTCCAGTGCCGTCCATACCCCCGAAGGCGTACGTTGGGCGTGTTTCGTTCGCACGATTGTAAATAGAAGGACGAAAATGGAATCGTGCGATGTTGGCCTTGTCCATCGCCACGCATTGCGTCCGTCGACATCTGACGGTCATCGAGGCTGTATCGTTTGGGGGCGTCTCTGGGCGGCAATCGCCTCCGATCACGAAGAGACGCTGCGTGGGATGGCCATGACGCCGCCGGTGGAATACGGATGTTCCCAAGATTCCAATTGCGTCAGCTCAGCAACGCGGCGATGATCGCGATGAAAACCGGCGAGGACAGCGTGGAGAACAGGATACCGTCGCGGGCGAAGGAAAGACCCACGTTGTACCGCGCCGCGTAGTTGTACACGTTCTGGCCGGTCGGCAGCGCGGCGAGCACCACGCATGCGTACAGGGTCGCGCCACGGAAGCCCATCACGAAGTAGCTCAGCAGGAACGCGATGATCGGCATCACGATGTTCTTCAGGGCGGCCACCGTGAACACCGCGGGAACGTCCGCCTTGTCCTGCAGCGGCTTCGTGCCGTGCAGGGACATGCCGAACGCCATCAGAATCATCGGCACCGCGGAATCGCCGATCATGTCGATCGGGTCGTAGATGAAATTCGGCACGACGAAATGGCCGGCCTTCGCGGAAAGCGCGGAAACCAGAATGCCCAGCAGTGAGCCGATGAGCAGCGGCTGGTGCAACGGTTGTTTGAGGATCTCCTTCGCGGAGACCTTGCCTTTGGTGGTCACGTCGAGCACGGTCAGTCCGATCGGCGTGAACACCGCCTGCTGCATCACTAGGATCGGCGCGACCAGCGCAGGGTTGCCCAGAATGTACGTAGCGATCGGCAGGCCGATGTTGTTCGAGTTCAGGTACAGCGAATTCAGCGCGCCGATGGTGGCGTCCGCGGCCTTTAGATGGAAGAAGAGCCGGTTGAGTATCAGGAAGACGACGCCGACCAGCATGGCCGAGAAGAACGCCACGATGATGGAGGAGTGGAAGATCTCGAAGATCTTCTCCTTCGAGAGGATCGCGAACATCAGGCACGGGCTGGAGACGAAGAAGCTGAATCGGTTGAGCACCATCTGGGCGGTCGGCCCGCCGATGCGCATACGCGCGGCGATGTATCCGACGGCGATGACGATGCCGATCACGCAGAAGCCTTCCATCGCGCTTAACAGACCCGGCATTGCATGCTCCTTCTTTGCTTCGCTCCGGTATTTCGCTACCAGTGTGGCACCGGGGATGCTTGAAGGCCCGCCGGCGTCTCAAAAGCGCGGTCAATATGTGACGCATGTGCGATGACGGCGGATAATGGAACGCATGTGTGAACTTGAGATTGGTTTTTCCCGTTCCGCGGGCAAGCAGGAGGCTCTGAACGAACTCATGAGCCAGATCATGGGCTCCTACTCCGTCAGCGATGACGAGGGCCCGTTGGTTGATGCCGTCGAGGCATTCCTGAAGAAGCAGCCGCATCTGACGGTGCGCAGGCATGGCGACACCTTGGTCGCCTCCACGGATTTCGGGCGTGCGCGGCGCGTGATCCTCGCCGGGCATCTCGATACGGTTCCGGTGATCGACAATTTCCCGCCGAAATGGCTGGAGCCGGGCGATCCGCTGATTCGCGAGGACGTAGCCGCCGGCCATGAGCATGAGCGTGTGATCTGGGGGCGCGGCGCCACCGACATGAAGGGTTCGGATGCCGCGATGCTGTATCTGGCCGCCACGCTGACCGACGCGAAATACGACCTCACCTACGTGTTCTACGACCACGAGGAGGTCGCGGCCGAGAAGAACGGCCTGCGCAAGGTGGTTGAGACGCATCCCGATTGGATCACCGGCGATTTCGCGATTATCGGCGAACCAACCGATTGCGGCATCGAGGGCGGATGCAACGGCACGATGCGCTTCGACGTGATTACGCATGGCGTCGCCGCGCATTCCGCACGCGCCTGGATGGGCGACAACGCCATCCACAAGGCAGCCGAGATCCTGAACCGGCTCAACGCCCATGAGGACCGCGCCATCGACGTGGACGGCCTGACCTATCAGGAGGGTCTGAACGCCACGCTGATCTCCGGAGGCAAGGGTACGAACGTGATCCCCGACGAATGCCGCGTGCACGTCAATTACCGTTTCGCTCCGGACAAGTCGCTCGCTGAGGCGAAGGCGCTGATGATCGGCGCGGATGCGGGTGCCGAGCTCGGCAACGGCGAGCATCGGGCCACGGGCGGCGTGTTCGAGGGCTTCGGCATCGAGATGAAGGACGAATCGCCGAGCGCCCGTCCGGGGCTCACGTCGCCGCTGGCGCAGTCGCTGGTGAAACTGGTCAAGGAGCGTACCGGTCGCGATCCGCTCGCGAAGCTCGGATGGACGGATGTGGCCCGCTTCTCGATGCTTGGCATCCCCGCCGTGAATCTTGGCGCGGGCAGCCCGTTGCTGGCGCACAAGCATGACGAGCAGCTGCCGGAATCCGATCTGTTGCTGTTGACGAATCTGCTTGAGGACTGGTTGCGGTAAATCGGTGCCGGCGGCGCGGAAAGCCGCACCGTGGATTTCCGCGGCCGACGATGGTTCGGTCGCGCGGGCATCCGATACCGATGAGCGTGCGCGTGCTGTCTCTGCGGGCGGCGCGCTGCGGGCGGCGTGCGCGCGAATCCGCGTGATGGACGCGCGCGTCGCCGATGCGACGCGGTGACGCGACGGAAAATTTCCCGCCGCGTCACAATCCGTTGTTTTTTGTGTCATACTTATAGACGGTGGTTCTGCAAGCCGCCGATGCATCCGATGGCGTTGATCCCCTCGCGTGAAGTTTGTGTTTGCCCGCGAGCGCCGGTGTCCGCCATCGCATGATGGAGACTTTTATGGAGTTCGCCTCCTACGGGCGCCAAGACGCGCGGTCACGGTGAGAGCGTGGCGTGAGAGCCGTACGAGGCCTAAGCAGGGCGAAGCGATTGCAGCGCGTCGCCCAAGGAGCATTGTGCCTAATACCAATGAGGGCCTTGACGGTGTCGAGGCCGCAACATCAGCAGATTCCAATTCCGGTCCGCGTCGCCGTCGTGGCGGCCGCCGCGTGGTGCGTGGCGTGGGCGCGGCGGGCGCCTCGCTCGAACTGAAGGTCGAGGAGCATTCCCCGTCGCCGCTGTTCGAGGAGCCGAAGCTTTCGCAGCCGCGTTCCGGGTCGGCGTCCGATTCGTCCGATGTCTCCGATGACGTGGCGGATTCGTCCGGTTCCGCTCGCCGGGATGATGACGAAAACCGTCCGTCGCGTCGCCGTCGCCGCCACGTCGCGGAGTTTTCCGATGACGACGGCCGGAACGACCGCGCGTCGCGTCGTCGTTCGTATGATGACGAGGAAGAGGATGTTCCGCGCCGTCGCCGTCGTCGCGCGCTTGCCGATGAAGGCGAGGATGACGAACGTCCGGCGCGGGGTTCCCGTCGCCGTGCCTCGGAGCCGCGCGGCGATGAGGCGACCGTGGAGCGCGCGTTGGACGCCGTGGAGACGTTGCCGGAGGGCCATGAGGTCCATCACAATCCCCGTCCGATGATGTCGCTGCTGTTCCAGGAACCGGTGCTGCCGTCGATTTCCCGTGTGCGTGACGAGGATGCCGACGACTCCCGGCCGGAGGAACGCCCGTCCGACCATGCGCAGGGCGCCGACGATTCCGATAAGGAGGAACGTCCGTCGCGTCGCCGTCGTCGCCGTGGCCGCGATGCCGAAGAGGACGCGCGCGATGATCGCGACGAGCGTGGGAGCCGTCATGATGACGACCGTCATGACGATGCGGATGGCGACGAGGAGGGTTCGTCCCGTCGTTCCCGTCGTTCGCGTCGTCTGAACGCCCAGGAGCGTCGCGCGGCCGCGGAGGTGGAGCAAATCGAGGAGGATCTGGTTCTCGATGGCATCACCTACGCGCCGATCGACGACGAATCCCGCAAGAACAAGGACGATGACGACGAACAGCCGACGCGCACGCGTCGCCGTCGCCGCCATGGCAACCATGACGAGGGCGACGAGCGGGCGCATGCCGAGAACGAATCCCGCCGCCATCATGAGGATGACGACGACGAGGGCATGGTCACGCGTCGCCGTCGCCGCCGTCGTGGCGGTTCGAAGGGCGAGGACGTCGAGGAGCCGCTGGTCCGTCGTTCGCGCAAGCAGCAGTACATCGACGAGATCACGGATGTCGAGGGATCGACCCGTCTTGAGGCCAAGAAGCAGCGTCGTCGCGACAACCGTCGTGAGCGCAGCCGCCAGAACCAGATCATGGAGCAGGATTTCCTGGCGCGCCGCGAGCATGTGGAGCGGTTGATGGTGGTGCGCGAGCGTGAGCGTCACACGCAGATCTCCGTGATCGAGGACAACGTGCTCGTCGAGCATTACGTGTCGGACATCCAGGAGGTCGCCACCGTCGGCAACATCTATCTGGGACGCGTGCAGAACGTGCTGCCGAGCATGGAGGCCGCGTTCGTCGACATCGGCCAGCCGCGCAACGGCGTGCTGTACGCCGGCGAGGTGAACTGGGACGCCACGCGTCTGGAGGGCCAGCCGCGCCGCATCGAGCTCGCGTTCAAGTCCGGCGATCCGGTGCTGGTGCAGGTCACCAAGGACCCGATCGGCCACAAGGGCGCGCGTCTTACCTCGCAGGTGACGCTTGCCGGCCGTTTCCTCGTGCTGGTGCCGTCCGGCGGCATGACCGGCGTGAGCCGCAAGCTCAGCGAGCGTGAGCGTTCGCGTCTCAAGGGCATCGTTTCGAAGATCGCCCCGAAGGACATGGGCGTGATCATCCGCACCGCCGCCGAAGGAGCCACCGAGGAGGCCATCACCAAGGACCTCGAGAACCTCACCCGCCAGTGGGAGCGCATCACCGCCAAGCGCGACGAGTTCCTCCATGGCAAGCGGCCGAAGCTGCTGCAGGGCGAGCCGGATGTGGCCATCCGCGTGGTGCGCGACATCTTCAACGACGATTTCTCCAAGATGATCGTCGAAGGCGACCGTGTGTACGACCGCATCGAGGAATACCTCGACACCATGGCCCCCGACCTCAAGGACAAGCTGGAGAAGTGGGATCCGGCCGAGCACGAGGGCAAGGACGTGTTCGACAAGTGGCAGATCGACTCCCAGCTGCGCAAGGGCATGGAACGTCAGGTCTACCTGCCGTCCGGCGGGTCGATCGTCATCGACCGCACCGAGGCGATGACCACCATCGACGTGAACACCGGTCGTTTCATCGGCCGCGGCAAGAGCCTTGAGGAGACGGTGACCCGTTGCAACCTCGAGGCGTCCGAGGAGATCGCGCGACAGCTTCGTCTGCGCGACATCGGCGGCATGGTGATGATCGACTTCGTCGATATGGTCATGCCGGCCAACCGCGATCTGGTGCTGCGTAGACTGGTGGAGTGCCTGGCGCGCGACCGCACCAAGCACCAGGTGGCCGAGGTCACTTCGCTTGGTCTGGTGCAGATGACGCGAAAGCGCATCGGCCAGGGTCTGGTCGAGGCCTTCTCGGAGGAGTGCCCGACCTGCAAGGGACGTGGCTTCATCCTCCACGACGAGCCGACCGTGTCCGCGGATTACGATGATCCGTATGCCTTGAAGGGCGGCGATCCGTTCGTCAAGACCAACAAGCATGGCCATGGCACGGACGTGCAGGCTCCGAAGGGTTCCTCGCCGGCCGTGAAGGCCAAGCTCGCCCAGATCGCGGCCGCGGCCGTGGCCGCGAACAACGCGGATTTGGACGAGGAATAGAAGAATAAAGGATAATTCCGGTCTGTCAACTTGACACGCCGGTGACAGACTTGCGGTTGTACGCGGGTGTGTGTAAATTAGATTGCTGGTGTCTGGCCGCGAGGCTCGAACGTGCCGGGCAGTAAGCTTTCCAAGTTAATAAAGGAACGGATATGTACGCTATTGTGAAGGCCGGCGGCCATCAGGAAAAGGTCGAGGTCGGTGACGTCATCCTCGTCAACCGTCTCAAGGCTCAGAAGGGCGATACCGTGGAGTTCCCGGTTGCCCTCGTTGTGGATGGCTCCAAGGTCACCCTCGGCGCCAAGGATCTCGCCAAGCTCAGCGTCAAGGCTGAGGTTGTTGATGATGAGGCCAAGGGTCCGAAGATCAGCATCATGAAGTACAAGAACAAGACCGGCGTTGCTCGTCGCAAGGGTCATCGCCAGAAGCTGACCGCTGTCAAGATCACGGCTATCGCCTGATTCGAGCAGAGGTTTAGGGTCAAGGACCGAAAGGAACAGACATGGCACATAAGAAGGGCGCATCCAGCTCGCGCAACGGTCGCGATTCAAACGCGCAATACCTCGGTGTGAAGAAGTTCGGCGGCGAAGCCGTCGTGGCCGGCAACATCATCGTTCGCCAGCGTGGCACCAAGTTCCACCCGGGCGAGAACGTCGGTATGGGCAAGGACCACACCCTGTTCGCCCTCAAGGACGGCAGCGTGCAGTTCGGTGTTCGTCGTGACCGCAAGGTCGTCGACGTGATCGCCGCCTGAGGCACACGCAGATAAGCTTATGAAAGCCGCGCCCATTTGTGGACGCGGCTTTTTGCTGTCTTCTGATCGATTCCGTCCCAAACAGCACGTAACGTTGGAGGCGCGGCAAACGGACGGTCCACGGCATCGGGACCGTGAACATTGAGACTTTGGCCGGAGCGCCCGTCATGCGCGTTCATCGCGGCATTCCAGGGTGCGTATGGCCTATGCAGAGCAAAGGTGACAAACAACAATGAGTGATTTCGTCGATCGCGTGACCGTCCACGTCAAGGGCGGTGACGGCGGCAACGGTTCCGCCGGCATACGCAGGGAAAAGTACAAGCCATTGGCGGGCCCGAACGGCGGCAATGGCGGCAATGGCGGCAACGTGGTCTTCGTCGCCGATTCGAACGCCAACAGTTTGCTGGACTACCGATTCATGCCGCATCGCGAGGCCGAAAGCGGCACCATGGGTCTGGGCGACACCAAAGACGGCTCCAAGGGCGCCGACCTGCTGCTGCCGGTGCCGGTGGGCACGGTGATCTTCGCGGCCAAAGGCGCGCAGGGCGAACGCAAGCGTCCGGGCGCGCAGCTCGCCGACCTGCGTCACGCGGGCGACCGGTTCGTCGCGGCCGCGGGCGGCGACGGCGGCCTCGGCAACGCCGCGCTGGCCAACCGCACGCGCCGCGCCCCCGGCTTCGCGTTGCTGGGAGAGCCCGGCGAGGAACGTGACGTCATCCTGGAGCTCAAATCCATCGCCGACGTCGCCTTGGTGGGATTCCCGTCCGCCGGCAAGTCCAGCCTCATCGCCGCGATGAGTTCCGCCAAGCCGAAGATCGCGGATTATCCGTTCACCACGTTGGTGCCGAACCTCGGCGTGGTCATGGCGGGCGATATGCGATACACCATCGCCGACGTGCCGGGCCTGATTCCGGGCGCCTCCCAGGGAAAGGGACTCGGTCTCGAGTTCCTGCGCCACATCGAACGCACGGAGATCATCGCGCACGTCATCGATTGCGCCACCTTGGAACCGGACCGCGATCCGATGAGCGACTACCAGGCGTTGGAGCACGAGCTCGCCGAATACGCCGACAAGCTGGAGCTTCCGCTGGGCGCCATTCCGATTCCGGAACGTCCCCGCATCATCATCCTCAACAAGGTGGATATGCCGGAGGCCAAGGAGCTCGCCGAATTCGTGAAACCCGAATTCGAAAAGCTCGGTCTCAAGGTCTACATCATCTCCACGGCCTCCCATGAAGGCCTCAAGGAGCTGAACTGGGCGCTTGCCGGACTCGTGGCCGACATGCGCAAGGAAGTCGCCAGACGCGAACAGGCCGAAGAGGACGCCCGCGTGGTCATCAAGCCTCTGGAATCGCCCCGCAACCGTCGCCGTCGCAACGACGAGGGCGGCACCGCGCTCGACTTCACCGTGGAACGCAAGGAGAACGGCAACGGCGAGGTCTGGTACGAGGTGCGCGGCACCAAGCCGGAACGCTGGGTCATGCAGACCAACTTCGACAACGACGAGGCAGTCGGTTACCTCGCCGACCGTCTCGCCAAGCTGGGCGTGGAGGACGAACTGCGGAACAAGGGCGCCAAGCCGGGCGACGAGGTGCGCATCGGCCGCGGCGAACGCGCCGTGGAATTCGATTGGGACCCGACCATCGCCGCAGGCGCGGAAATGCTCGACGGCGCCCAGCTGGGCGCACGCGGCGTGGACCTGCGATTGCAGGACCAGGACGGCCGCGTCCAGCGCCGTACCAACGCCGAACGCCGTCGCCAGTACCACGAGATGATGGATGCCCGCCAGGCCGTCCGCGAGGCCATGATGGCCGAACGCAAGGCCGGACACTGGGCCGACCCGTCCGTCGACGACGACCGGCACGACACCACGAGCCTTTTTGGACGTGGCGAGTCCGAAGACGCGGACGACGTGGAACAATAGAGACGGCAGAACAAGCCCGCCGATGTGCCGATGGCATGTCGGCGGGCTTTTATGGGCCGCGTGAGCTGCCGGGAGGTTGTATGAACACGCCATCGCAATCGCAAGTGCGCAGAAGCATCGCCGAGGCGCAGACCATCGTCGTGAAGGTCGGGTCGAGTTCGCTGACCAAACCGAGCGGCCATCTCGATCCTGAGCGTCTTGACGCCCTGGTGGCGGCCATCGCCCGCATACGGTTGATGGGCGGTCGCGTCGTACTGGTCTCGTCCGGCGCCATCGCCGCGGGATTCGGCTCATTGGGCTTCGATTCCCGGCCTACGGACATCGCCGACCAGCAGGCGTGCGCGGCGGTCGGCCAGGGATTGCTCATGGCGCGTTACGAAAGCGCCTTCGCGAAATACGGATTGCGCGTCGGCCAGATTCTGCTCACGGTTTCCGACACCGTTTCGCCCCAGCAGTACCGCAATGTTCGCCGCACGCTCGACCGTCTGCTCGACCTGGGCGCGGTGCCGATCCTCAACGAAAACGATTCCCTGGCCTCCAACGAGATCCGTTTCGGCGACAACGACCGTCTCTCCGCGCTGGTCGCCAACATCGTGGTCGCCGACGCGCTGGTGCTGCTCACCGACGTCGACGCGTTGTACACCGCCCCGCCAAGCGAGCCGGGTTCGCGGCGCATCGCCTATGTGCCCAATGTCGAAAAGGCTTTGGAGCAGGTGCAGGTCGGCGGCACCGGTTCGAACGTCGGCACCGGCGGCATGGTCACCAAAATGGAGGCGGCGCGTGTGGCGGCCGTCTCCGGCATCCCCGCGGTGCTCACCTGCGCGGCGAATGCGGGTCCGGCGATGATGGGCGACCCGGTCGGCACGGTGTTCGCGCCGATTCACGACCGTGGCTCCTCCCGTCGCCTGTGGATCGGGTTCGCGTCGCATCCGCAGGGCGTGCTGGTCGCGGACGCCGGCGCGGCGAAGGCGATCTGCGCCGGTTCGGCCAGCCTGCTCGCCGCCGGCGTGCTGGAGGCGCGGGGCGATTTCGCGGCCGGTGACGCGGTGTGGGTCGACGACGAGCAAGGCAGGCATCTGGCGAAGGGTCTTGTCGGATTCGACTCCGAGGAGATTCCCCAGATGCTGGGACGCAACACCGCGCAGCTCAGACGGTTCCTCGGCGAGGAATACGCGCATCCGCTGGTGCACCGCGACAACCTCGTGCTGGTGTGACTTGACGCCTCGAACGGTGCTGGGGCGGACGCGGCGTGCAGCGGGTTTCGTCTCGGTGGCCGGAACGCCGATCACGCGGAATCCGATTCCGTCCAAGGCATGTCGCACCCCTTTGTTTTTTCGCGTGCCGGGTCTAGCATGGCAAGCATGACTATGGCTGACTGGCAGATTCTATCCGACCGTATCAATCATGTGGCTCCCAGCGCGACGCTGGCCGTCGATTCCAAGGCGAAGGCGATGAAGGCCTCCGGAATCGACGTCATCGGCTTCGGCGCCGGCGAACCCAACTTCCCGACCCCGGCGCCCATCGTTGCCGCTGCCGCCGCCGCGGTGCAGGACCCGAAGAACTACCGTTACACGCCGACCGCGGGCCTGCCCGAGCTGCGCAGGGCCATCGCGGACAAGACGCTGCGCGATTCCGGATACGAGGTCGATCCGAACCAGGTCATCGTGACCAACGGCGGCAAGCAGGCCGTCTACGAATCCTTCCAGATCCTGCTCGACGAGGGCGACGAGGTCATCATCCCGACGCCGTACTGGACGAGCTATCCGGAGGCCGTCAAGCTGGCCGGCGGCGTCCCGGTGCCGGTATTCGCCGGAGCCGACCGCAATTTCGAACCGGATCTGGACGACATCGAGGCCGCGCGCACCCCGCGCACCAAGGCCATCATCGTGAACACGCCCAACAACCCGACCGGTGCCGTGTGGAAGCCGGAAACCGTCAGGGCGATCGCGCAGTGGGCCATCGAGCACCATGTGTGGGTCATCTCCGACGAGATCTACGAGCACCTCAACTACGACGGCGCCAAAACCACCTACATCGGCGCGGCGGTCCCCGAGGTCCGCGACCAGCTGCTCGTGCTCAACGGCGTGGCCAAGACCTACGCCATGCCCGGCTGGCGCGTCGGCTGGATGATCGCGCCGCTTCCGGTGGCCAAGGCCGCTTCGAAGCTGCAGGGGCACATGACGTCCAACGTCAACAACATCGCCCAGCGTGCCGCCATCGAAGCCGTTTCCGGCACCTTGGACGCCGTCTATGAGATGCGCGCCGCCTTCGACAAGCGCCGTCAGACGATCGTCGCCGCGCTGAACGACATCGCGGGCGTGAACTGCCCGACGCCGACCGGCGCGTTCTACGCGTTCGCCGACGTGACTGAACTGCTGGACAAGCCGCTCGGCCCCAACAAGACCGTCTTCTCCAACACGTCCGAGCTCGCCGCCGCGCTGCTCGACGAGGGCCATGTGGCCGCGGTGCCGGGTGAGGCGTTCGGCGCGCCCGGATATCTGCGATTCTCGTACGCGCTTGCCGATGACGACCTGGTCGAGGGCATGCGCCGCATGAAGGAGTGGGCCGAGGCCTGATCCGCCGAGACGCTGCGGCGAATAAAACGAATAAGATTCACGTTTCGCGAGACATGCCGGGGCGTGAATCTTTTTTCGTTGGAAAATAGCGGTTTTGCGACTATGCGATGAAAGTGGATTGGACGAAATCGCAAATACCCGCTACTATTTCGTCTTGGCGGTTTTGCCGCTTACTTCTTGCGTGGTTTTTCGCATAAAATCCTCGCCAGCAAGTAGCAACGGCAGAGTACACCTAGGGAAGTGGCGCAATTGGTAGCGCAACGGTCTCCAAAACCGTAGGTTGTGGGTTCGAGTCCCGCCTTCCCTGCCAAGTTTTCTTATAACAAACCAGGGCGGAGGATTTACAATGGCGAAGACACGCACCAGCGAAAAGGCTGTCAAGCCGAACATCTTCATGCGTATTGGTTTGTTCATCAAACAGATCATCGACGAACTCCGCAAGGTTGTGACCCCGACCAGCAAAGAGCTGTTTTTCTGGGCCCTCGCCGTGTTCATCTTCGTGCTGTTCCTCATGGCACTGGTCACCGGCATGGACTTCGGCCTGGGCAAGTTGACCCTGTGGATCTTCGGCTGACAACAACTTGAAGGTGAAACTGCATGACTGACGAAGTGTTTTCCGACAACCTCGACGAGGCGCCCGAGGCCGCTGAAGCCGCCACGGCTGATGCCGAGGCCGCCGCAGCCGTTGAGGCGCTCCCGACCGCCGAGCAGGAGTCCACTCCGGTGGACGCTCCCGCCGATGAGGCTCCGAAGGCCGAAGTCGAATCCGACGATGACGAAGAGCAGGATGCCGGAGCCAAGGCAGTCGAGGAATTCTCCAAGAAGCTGCGCACACTCGAAGGCAAGTGGTATGTGCTGCACACCTACTCCGGCTACGAGAAGCGCGTGAAGACCAACGTCGAGTCCCGTGTCGCCAGCTTCGGCTTGGAAGACCAGATCTTCCAGGTGGAAGTGCCGATGGAGGAAGTCGAGAAGCACACCGAAAAGGGCAAGAAGGTCATCACCCGCGTGCGCGTTCCCGGCTACGTGCTCATTCGCATGCTTCCGGACGAGAACGCCCGCCGCATCGTGCGCGAGACCGAAGGCGTCACCGGCTTCGTCGGACCGACCAAGGACCCGGCGCCGCTCACCCGCAAGGAAGTCGTCTCCATGATGGCTCCGATGATCGCTTCCGAGGCGCTCAAGGAGGCCGGCGACAAGCCGGCCGCCGCCAAGAAGCGCACGGTCGAGGTCTCCTACGCCGTCGGCGATCAGGTCACCGTCACCGATGGCCCGTTCACCACGATGGCGGCAGTCGTCTCCGACGTCGAGCCGACCACGCAGAAGCTCACCGTCCTTGTATCCATCTTCGGCCGTGATACGCCGGTGGAGTTGGGCTTCAACCAAGTCGAGAAGCTCGCCTGAACATCCGCGACGGATCGTTGACTACGTCGCGAATCTAAAAACGATAGGGAACCCCGCTTCGGCGGGGTTTCTTCGTTCCGGTGCCGCACCACTGTGCGGTCCTGCACAATGTCGTGCCGAATATGCATAATGGAAAAGTTGTGTCTGGAGGGTCTCGTATGCCCAATCGGGCTGCGGCATCCGCTAGCACAGCACAGCAATATACGTTGCGGAAGGAACCGGACGCGGGAGACCTACTCCGGTGCCGTCATCACCGCTTCACAGAAAGAAGAACCATACAATGGCTCCTAAGAAGAAAGTCTCGGCGCTTCTCAAGCTCCAGATTCAGGCAGGCAAGGCCAACCCGGCTCCGCCGCTGGGCCCGGCACTGGGTTCCCACGGTGTGAACATCATGGACTTCTGCAAGCAGTACAACGCTGCCACGCAGGACAAGATGGGCCAGGTCATCCCTGTCGAGATCACCGTTTACGAAGATCGTTCCTTCACCTTCATCCTGAAGACCCCGCCGGCAGCGGCTCTGCTGAAGAAGGCCGCGGGCATCCAGAAGGGTACCGAAAACCCGCTGACCCACAAGGTCGGCTCCGTCACCAAGGCTCAGGTCCGTGAGATCGCCGAAATCAAGATGGCCGATCTGTCCGCACGCGACGTCGAAGCCGGTATGAAGATCATCGCGGGCACCGCTCGCTCGATGGGCATCACGGTCACCGACTGAGAGGAGAAGGACTAATGGTACAGCGTTCCAAGAAGTATCGCGAAGCGGCTGAGAAGATCGACTTCAACAACCTTTACACCGCCAACGAAGCCATCGCTCTCCTCAAGAGCATGCCTGAGTACAAGTTCGACCAGACCGTTGAGGCCGTTGTGCGCCTGAACGTGGATCCGCGCAAGGCCGACCAGCTGGTCCGCGGTTCCGTGAACCTGCCGAACGGCACCGGTAAGACCGCCAAGGTCCTCGTGTTCGCCCGTGGCCCGAAGGCCACCGAGGCTCTCGAGGCCGGCGCCGACATCGTCGGTGACGACGATCTCGTCGCGAAGGTCGCCAACGGCTTCCTCGACTTCGACTCCGTCGTGGCCACCCCGGACATGATGGGCAAGGTCGGTCGTCTGGGTCGTGTGCTCGGTCCGCGTGGCCTGATGCCGAACCCGAAGACCGGCACCGTGACCATGGACGTCACCAAGGCCATCAAGGACATCAAGGGCGGCAAGGTCGACTTCCGCGTCGACAAGAACGGCAACCTGAGCTTCCTCATCGGCAAGCTCTCCTTCACCGAGCAGGCTCTGGATGAGAACTTCAAGGCCGTGGCCGACGAGATCAAGCGTCTGAAGCCGTCCACCGTGAAGGGCCGTTACGTCACCAAGACGACCATCACCTCCACGATGAACCCGGGCGTCCCGGTCGATCCGGCCGTCATCGCCTGAGATTGAGCCGAACGGTTTGAGATAATCAGGTTTTGACACCGATAAAGGTCCGTATCTGCGTGCACGCAGATACGGACCTTTTTGCATTTCATGACCGTCGGACGCTTCGCTTCGGCGGTCGGTCGTCCGATGCCGTCTCAGCGGTCGCGCATGCGCCCGATCGCCAGCGCGGTGGTGAGCACGTACGCGTCGCGCGGGTCGGTGGCGTCCCATCCGGTCGTCTCGGCGGCTCGCTTGAGCCGGTACCGCACCGTGTTCGGATGCACGTTCAGCTCCTTCGCGGTGTTCTCCAACGAGTTGCCGTGCTGAAGGAACGTGGACACCGTCAGATACGTCGGATCGTCGGGATTGTCGCCGCGCAGCACTTTGTATACGTTCTGGTACAGTTCCTCGCGCGCATAGTCGTCGCCGAGCAGGGCGCGTTCCGGCAGCAGCTCGTCGGCGCGCAGCGGCCTCGTCGGCGACGGCAGGGCAGGCGCTGCCTGCAAGGAGAACAACGTCTCGCGCAGCGCATGGGAGGCGCCCTGCACGCCCGAACGCACCGGACTCAGATACACCGGCTCATCCTCCTTGAACGCGGGCATGATCGCGGTGCAGGTCACCTCCGGGGTCACCGCGTTCATCTGACGCGCCAGAACCAGCAGGAAATTGCCGTATGTGCCGACCATCACCTGCGTGCCGCCCAGATCGCGCACGGCCTTGCGCGCCGCGAATGATGCCGAAGCCGGATTGGACGCGGGAACGCCGCCGATCGCGAAACAATCGAATGCCCCACGCCAGTCGAGCACGTTCATCAGCGAAACCACCCGCTCGTCCGCCATATTCGTCACCAGACATTCGAAGGCGAGTCTTTCGATGGTCGAATCATCGGTATGACCTGCCAGAAGATCAAGAATGTCTGCGCGTTCGGAATCCATAAGCCCTTAGTCTAGCCGCCGAATCCATGAACCAGGGTTTATCGTGCCGCGCGGCGCCCTTCCTAGGGGTGTGTCCGCCCTTGTACATATCCGGCCGTCCGCTGCAAAGGCCTTGTTCCGCGCGCATTCGGGTAGTGCCGCTATCATGCCGCTTATGAGCGAAGTACACAAAACCGTCGGACGCGGCAGCAAGGCCGTCTCGTTCCTCAGCTGGGCCTTGGGCGTGCTGGCATGCCTATGGCTGGCATGGTGCTGCGCCATCGGGCCGCTGTATTGGTTCGGCACGGGGCTTTCCGATTTCGGATGGCTCAATGTGTTGTACATGGTGGTCGCCTTCGTGGCGTTCTTCGCGATATTGCGGTCGCTGGTCAAATTCGGCCGCGGACGGCGCGTGCTTCCCGAATACTTCCGCTACCGCCGTGAAAGGCTCCGGCATGAGGTGGCCGGAACGCCGACCACGGTGCTGGGCATCATGCTCCGCCATCTTAGCGACGCCATGCGCAGCCGCCCTGGACGCGCGCTCCACGCGGTGGTCATCTGGGTCGGCCGCAAGCTCACGCGGTGCACCGATTCCTGGTGGAAGCTCATGCTCCTGTTCATGGTCGGATGGCTATGGGTGCCGACGACCCTGCTCGCCGCGTTCGGCGCCGACATACGCTCGCAGATCCGTGAGTTCAGCTGGGCGTTGAACCAATGGACCGGCTTGAAACAGCCGTACATCGGATTCTTCTCGTTCGTGCCGATGGACATCTATCCGACCGCGCACTATATGTGGCCGGATTCGCCCACCTACCTGACCGACCAGCACAACATCGTGCTGACGGTGTTCTACGGTGCGGTCGCCGCGGTATCGCGGTTCTTCACCGATTCCAACGACGCGGGCATCGTCGTGCTCGCCGTGCTGCAATGGCTGTTCGCCGCGTTCTGCTGCGCCGCCACCGCGAACCGGTTCTTCAACCTTCCCTGGCGTCGTCTGGGCGTCGGCACGTTCGACTTCTCGCATCCGGAACGCCACGATTGCTGGAACATGCGCGATTTCGCGCATCCCGAGGCCGGCGTGGTGCCGAGGCCGTCGCGGTTGCGCGCCGGAGCGAAGACGCGACTGGCGATCATATTGTTCTTCATGGTGTGCCCGCTGGCCGTGTTCTCCACGATTTCGCTGACGAAGTCGCCGCTGTTCGCATTCGCGTTCGTATGGTGGTTCGGCGTGTGGTACGAACTGCACATGACCCACATCAAGGCGATGCCGACGATCAACGGCAAGCCGGTGCGTCTGCGCAAGCGTTCGATCGCGGCGTTCATCATCGCCAGCAGCGTCATGCTCATCAGCGCGAAATACGCGTGGTACATCATCGTGTTCGCCTTCCTGCTCGCGTTGTGCAACGACCGCAAGCGGTGGAAGACCTATCTGGTGACGCTGCTGCTGCCGACCGTGCTCATCCACGGCGGCATCGTCGCGCTGACCAACACGGGCGCGATCATCGGCGGCGATCCGATCGAAAGCCGCGGCATCCAGCTGCAGCAGATCGCGCGCGTGGCCAAGTACAATCCGCAGGGCATCCCCAAGGACGCGCGGAAGAAACTCGACAAGGTGTTCAACCTCGACCAGATGGCCGAATCATACTTCCAACAGGACGCGGACCCGGTGAAATCCTCCGGCATCCAATCCAAGAAGGTGAGCTACAAGTGGCGCACCGTCACCGCGGCGGACATGAAGGACTTCAACAAGGCGTGGCTTGAGATCGTCAAGGCGAATCCGGTGATCGCCCTCGACGCGTTCTTCGCGGAATGCTTCGGCTATTTCAACGTGACCGACCTGCCGTATGTGTCGATGGATTATTACGTGAACAACGACTACGTCCAGGAAGACAACGATTGGATCCATTCGTACAACCACGACTGGCGCGACCGCGTGGCCGGCTTCGCGAAGGGGTGGGGCAACATCCCGGTGCTCGGATGGGTCACGCATGGCAACCTGTACGTCACGCTGACGCTGCTGATTGGCGCGGCGGAGGTGATATTGCGACGGTGGCGGTCGCTGTCGTGGCATCTGCCGCTGCTGCTGCTGATGGGCGTGATGATCACCTCGCCGGCGAACAATTTCGAACGGCACATGCTGCCCGTGGCGTTCGTCTTCGGTTTTCTGTGCCTGCAGTTCTGGCGCGAGTCGAGGAACGCGCGTCTGGCGGCGTCGGCGGCCGAATGACCGGCGTGCCGCAGCCGGTGGCCGCCGACAAGGGCAAGCCGGATGCGGCGGCCAAATATGACGATGATCGATGGAAAGGGGCCTTCCGATGATATTGGATTCCGCGTTGACGATGCCGCGCACCTGCGTCGCGGCCGATTGGGTGGTCACGCTCGACACGGTGGACTCCACCAATACGTATGCGGCGAATCTGGTGCGCGAAGGCCGGATATTCGGCGGAACGGGCTCATTGTGTCCCCGCGCGCAGGGGCGGATCGCGGTGGTGTGCGCCGATGAGCAGACCGCCGGCCGCGGCCGTCTCGACCATCGTTGGTTCAGCGCGCCGGGGGAGTCGTTCATCGTCTCCCTAGCGGTTGACCTGCCCGGTGCGATCGTCCGCGATCCGTCGGTCAACGGCTGGCTGCAGATGATCGCCGGATGCGAGACGCGCAGGGCCGTCATCGACGCGGTGCGGGAGCTCGGCGGCGAACTCCACGCCGACATCGCGTTGAAATGGCCGAACGACGTGTTCGCGGACGGCAGGAAACTCGGCGGGCTGCTCGCCGAAATGGTGCCGCTCGCCGCTTCCGACGGCAATATGGGGGAATGGCGTGCGGGCGATTCGGCTTCCGGAGTCGCAAACGGTGGATGGAACGAGGCCGACCCGGCATGCGCCGAACGCGTCGCCATCGTCATCGGCATCGGGCTGAACCTCGATGTGCCGGAGGAGCATCTGCCTGTCGAAACGGCCACATCCCTGCAATTGACGGCCTCCGGACTACCCGATGCCGATCGGGTGCGCGATGCGGTCGCCGCGCATCTGATCGAAGGGCTGAAACCGCGTTTCGCCGATTTCGAGGCCGATTCGCACCGTGAGGCCGAACGCGCGCTGGCGGAGACGACGGCGGTGTGCTGGACGTTGGGCAAACGCTGCGAAGCGCATTTCGTGGACGGCTCCACGCTGCGTGGCACGGCGGTGTCGCTGAACGACGACGCCTCGTTGACGATACGCGACGAAAACGGCGGTATGCACGTCGTGCATACCGCCGATGTGGGGGTGCTGGCGAAATAACGGATTGCGCGATGGCCCGGATCTGCCTGCCTCGGCCGATTACCTCAGCTTGGCGAGTCCCGCCACCACGATGGACGCCACGAATGCCTTCACGACGTCACCGCAGACGAAGCCCATCGAGGCGAGGGCCACGGTCGCGAACGGCACGCCGGTGATCATCGCCTGGAACGCGAATCCGAAGAAGTAGTCGATCGCGACGCATCCGATGATCGCCGCGGCGAAATAGCGCAACGCGGTCAGCACGCCGCCCTTCAGGGAGCCGGCGTCGGCCTTGCCCTTGAGCAGCGAGGTGACGATGGCCGCCGGCAGGAATCCGAACAGGAATCCCGCGCTGGGACCCACCAGCGCCGCCGTGGACGCGCCCCCGGCGAACACCGGCAATCCGGCCGCGCCGGCCGCAAGATACAGCATCACGGCAGCGCCGGCCTGACGCCAGGTCAGCATCAGCGCCGCAAGCATGACGACGAAGGTCTGCAGGGTGATCGGGACCGGAGTCCCCGGAATCGGCAGTTCGCCGGCGGCCGCGGCGGCCCACAGCAGAGCGGCGAACAGCACGGGCTTCGCGAGATTGCCGAGGTCGCTCCGGAGCAACTCGGTGAACGCGGATTTGAAGGAAAGCATGGCGTGACGCAAAACGGCTCCTTTACAGGATGGAAAACTGACGAAAATGCATGATTTGTCAACATGCTGGTCTCATCGTAAGGAATCGAAGTTACCCCTACGTTTGTGAAGCCGTACAAAAAGCGACGTGCTCTTTTGTGAAAAACGAGTTCGCGAAAACGTGCGAAAAAGAGCAAAGTTGACGACATGCCTAAAAATGTCAACAAACTTTTGGTGGCGAACCGCGGCGAAATCGCGCTTCGTGTGGTGCGCACCGCCAGGGAGATGGGGATTCCCACGGTCGCGGTGTATGCCGAACAGGACCGTCACGCGCAGTACGTGCAGATGGCCGACGAGGCGTACCTGCTGTCGGGCGACACCTACAAAGACACGTATCTCAACGAGGACCTGCTCGTCGGCATTCTGCAGCGCAGCGGTGCCGATGCGGTGCATCCGGGCTATGGATTCCTTTCCGAAGTCGCCTCGTTCGCGCGCAAGGTGATCGATGCCGGCGCGACATGGATCGGCCCGAATCCGAAGGCATTGGTCGATTTGGGCGACAAGATCACCGCGCGCCAGGTGGCGACGTCGGCCAAGGTGCCGCCGGTCCCGGGCATCTCCCATTCGATTTCCGACATGCGTCTGCTGCTCGACTTCGCGCACACGCACGGATATCCGCTGATGCTCAAGCGTACCGACGGCGGCGGCGGACGCGGCATCACGCTGGTGCACAACGACGATGAGCTCCGCGGCTTCTACATGAACCACGACGCGCTGCAGGGCGGCGACCTGGACGAATACTTCGTGGAACGCTTCATCGACAAGGGACGCCACGTCGAGACGCAATGCGGACGCGATTCGCACGGCAACTTCACCGTGTATTCCACGCGCGACTGCTCCGTGCAGCGCCGCAACCAGAAGCTGATCGAGGAGGCGCCCGCGCCGTTCCTTTCGGACGGGACGACCGAACAGCTGGAACGCTATTCGCGCCGCCTGTTCGAAGCCGTCGACTATGTGGGACTGGGCACCTGCGAATTCATGGTGACCGAACAGGGCAAGGTCTACTTCCTCGAAGTCAACCCGCGACTGCAGGTCGAGCACACCGTCAGCGAGGAGGTCAGCGGACTCGACCTGGTCCGTGAACAGCTCAACATCGCCGACGGCGGCGAACTGACCGCCGACCATCCGTCGCGCGGACACAGCTTCGAACTGCGCCTGACCTGCGAGGACCCCGCGAAGAACCTCGCGCCGAGCTCCGGCACGCTCACCGCGCTGCGTTGGCCGTCCGGCCCCGGCATCCGCGTGGATTCCGGCGTGGTCGAAGGCGACACCATCTCGCCGAAGTTCGATTCGATGATGGGCAAGCTCATCGTCACCGCGGCGAACCGCGAATACGCCGTGGCCCGTGTGCGTCGCGCGTTGGAGGAGCTCAAGGTGGAGGGCGTGCCGACGCCGGCGAGTCTGTTCGAGCAGGTCTTCAACGACGACGACTTCACCGCCGAGCATGGTTCCGCATACGACGTGAGCACCAAGTGGCTGGAACGCAAATACCTCAACAAGGCCGCGGCGTCCGCGCAGGGCGGCCAGCCGGCGTCCGCCGCCGGCACGGCCGGCGCCGAACAGTCCGACAAGAAGGAGGCCACCGAGACCTTCGTCATCGAGGTGGACAACCGCCGGGTCTCGCTGACCGTGCCGAGCGACATCGTCGCCAGCCTCACGGGCGGCGCCAAGGCGCGCGACGCGAAACGCGCCACCCAGCCGCTGCGCGGCCAAGGTTTGCACCACGCCGAACGCAAGCAGCAGACCAACGACGGCCAATCCGGCGTGATCGCAAGCCCGATGCAGGCGGTCGTCACCCGCATCAACGTCGCGGAAGGCCAGGACGTGGCCAAGGGCGATCTGCTCGTCGTGCTCGAATCCATGAAGATGGAGAACTACGTGTACGCGCCGGTCAAAGGCACGGTCACGAAGATCTTCGTCGGTCCCGCGACCGGCGTGGAGGCGGGCGAGACGCTGATGACCATCGACGTGGACGGGGCATCCTCGAAACACGACGACGCCAAGAAGAACGACGACGCCAAGACGGAAGGTGGCGAGCGATGACCGACATCATCACCAGTCCGGCCGTCAAAGAGGCCGTGAAAATCGCCATGGAGCAGCAGAGGCATGAAGGCGGAGAATCCGCCGAAGCCGCGTCGGACAACGCGACCCAGCCGATTCGCGCGTCCGTGCTCCGCGCGGCGCAGCTCGCGCACGAGGCCGAGGACCACGCCCGCGAACGCCAGCACGTCAAAGGCAAGCTGACCGCCCGCGAACGCCTCGACCTGCTGCTCGACACCGGCACGTTCGAGGAAATCGGACGATTCTGCGGCGGCGACATCAACGGCGGCCGCGCGGGCGCGGCGGTCATCACCGGCTTCGGCGAGGTGTTCGGACGCAAGGTGGCCGTCTACGCGCAGGACTTCTCCGTCAAAGGCGGCACGTTGGGCGTCGCCGAGGGACGCAAGATCTGCCGTCTCATGGACAAGGCGCTCGACCTCAAAGTGCCGATCATCGCGCTCATCGATTCCGGCGGCGCGCGCATCCAGGAAGGCGTCGCCGCATTGACCCAGTACGGCCACCTGTTCCGCAAGACCTGCGACGCCAGCGGTTTCGTGCCGCAGCTGTCGCTGATCCTCGGCCCCTGCGCGGGCGGCGCCGTCTACTGCCCGGCACTGACCGACCTGATCATCATGACCCGCGAGAACTCCAACATGTTCGTCACCGGCCCCGACGTGGTCAAGGCGGCCACCGGCGAAGTGATCAGCATGGATGACCTCGGCGGCGGCTACGTGCACAACACCACCTCCGGCGTGGCGCACTACCTCGGTGAGGACGAGGCCGACGCGATCGACTACGCGCGCACCGTGCTCGCCTACCTGCCGTCCAACGCCGACGAACAGCCGCCGACCTACGCATACGCGGCGACGCGCGCCGACCGCGAAGTCGCCAAACGGCTCGCCACCATCGTTCCCGACAACGACCGCCAGCCGTACGATGTGCTCGACGTGATCCGCTGCCTCGTGGACTACGGCGAATTCGTGCAGGTGCACGAACTGTTCGCCTCCTCCGCGGTGGTGGGCTTCGCCTGCATCGACGGCCATCCGGTCGGCATCGTGGCGAACCAGCCGAACGTCAACGCCGGCATCCTCGACGTGGACTCCTCCGAAAAGGTGGCGCGGTTCGTCCGTCTGTGCGACGCGTTCAACCTGCCCGTCGTCACCCTGGTGGACACCCCCGGATACAAGCCGGGCGCCGAACAGGAGCACGCCGGCATCATCCGTCGCGGCGCGAAGGTCATCTACGCCTACGCCAACGCGCAGGTGCCGCTCGTCACCGTCATCCTGCGCAAGGCGTTCGGCGGCGCCTACATCGTGATGGGATCCAAAGCCATCGGCGCCGACCTCAACTTCGCCTGGCCATCCAGCCAGATCGCGGTGCTGGGCGCGTCCGGCGCGGTGAACATCATCCACCGCAAGGACCTGCAGAAGGCCAAGGACGCCGGCAAGGACGTCGAGGCGCTCCGCGCGAAATACGTCGCCGACTACGAACGCACCACCGTCAACGCGAACCTGTCGCTGGAAATGGGGGAGATCGACGCCATGATCGACCCGGAGCAGACGCGCGAGACCATCGTCGAATCGCTCAGACTGCTCGCCAGCAAGAAACGCGTCCGCAAAACCACCAAGCACCACGGCAACCAGCCGCTGTGACGAAACGAAGCCCCACCGGATTTTTGGAACAGTAAGGAACAACATGAACACCTTTTTTCTCGATCGACTGAACAGCGAGCCGCATGCGCTCGCCTTCGCCGGCCAGTCCACGCCATGGCCGGTCGCGCTCGCCGACCAAAGCGCCAATCCGACGCTCGACAAGGCGCTGCACGACCATGCGGCCGCCGCGAAGTCGCTGCTGTACCCGGTCGCCGCGGACCTGCTCGCCACCACGGGCCGTCCGGTCGACCTGTTCGGATTCAAGCCGAACGCGGCGCGTCTCGGCGCCGCCGCCGACGCGTCCGCAAGCGTGCCGGGAATCGCGCTTTCCCAGCTGGGCGCGCTGCTCGACGCGGCCGCGCTCGGATACAACCCGGCCAACGCCAAGCCGGTCGCCGTGCTTGGCCACTCCCAAGGCGTGCTCGCCGTGCATATGGTGCAGGCCATCGAAAAGGCCGGTTCCATCGACGCGGCCGCCGCGCAGATCGATGAGATCATCGCCATCGCCACACTGATCGGCGTCGCCGGCACCCGTCAGGCCCGCCAGCTCGGCCTCGCCGCACGCCACGGCGAGGCGACGCCGATGCTGTCGGTCAAGGACATCACCCGCGCCCAGGTGGAGGCGCTCATCGGACGCGTCGACGGCGCCCGCGGACCTATCGCCATCGCCGTCACCAACTCCGCCACGCACTATGTGCTGTCGGGATACCCGGAGGACCTGGCCGCATTCGGCGTCGAAGTGGCCAAGGAACACAAGCACCAGGCGAAGCTTCGCGAGGAAAAGGTGCGCGGCGGCCGTGTGTTCGACCCCGTGCTTGAATACCTCGACGTGACGCTTCCGTTCCACAACCCGCTGATGGCCGATGCCGTCGCGCAGACCGTGTCGTGGGCGGAAGCCTGCGGCATCAACGCCGACCACGCCCGCGAGCTCGCATCCGAAGTGCTGATCAACCACGTGGATTGGGCGGCCCGCGTGCGCGCGCTGATGAAGTCCACCGACCCCAGCGCGCTGTGGGTGCTGGACTTCGGCCCCGGCACCACCGTCGGCAAACTGTTCTCCACGGTCGCGCAGGGCACCGGCGTCGGCGTGGTGGAAGCCTCCACCGTCGCGGCCCGCGGCGCGCTCTCCACGTCGGAGGCGCTGCCCGAGCGCACCCAGAACTGGACCCGCTTCGCACCGAGCATCATCCACACCGCCGCCGGAGACAAGGTACGCACCGCGTTCACCGAGCTCACCGGCAAGGCCCCGGTGCTGCTGGCCGGCATGACCCCGACCACCGTGGAACCGGAAATCGTCGCCGCTGCCGCCAACGCCGGCTACTGGGCGGAACTCGCCGGAGGCGGCCAGGTGACCGCCAGCGTGTTCAACCGCCATGTCGCCAAGCTCGAAGAGGAGCTTGAGGAAGGCCGCACCGTCGAATTCAACGCCATGTTCATGGACCGTTACCTGTGGAACCTGCAGTTCGGTTCCCAGCGCATCGTGCCGAAGAAGCGTGCCAGCGGCACACCGATTGATGGCGTTGTCGTCTCCGCCGGCATTCCGGAACTCGATGAGGCGGTGAAGCTGATCCGCGGCCTCAACGCGGACGGTTTCCCCTACGTGAGCTTCAAGCCGGGAACCGTCGACCAGATTCGTCAGGTCGTGCGCATCGCCAAGGCGGTGGCGCCGACCAAGGTGCTCATCGAGGTCGAAGGCGGTTCCGCGGGCGGCCACCATTCCTGGGAATCCCTGGATGATCTGCTGCTCAGCACCTACGCCGAGGTTCGCGAGCAGTCCAACCTCGTGCTCGTGGTCGGCGGCGGCATCGGCACGCCGGAACGCGGCGCCGATTACATCACCGGCGAATGGTCCCGCACCTACGGTCGTCCGCTCATGCCGGTGGACGGCGTGCTCGTCGGCACCGCGGCCATGACCGCCAAGGAGGCGCACACCAGCCCCGAGGTCAAGAAGATGCTGGTCAACACGCCCGGCATCCCGGCCAAGGGTTCCGAAGACGATCCGTTCGCCCCGCTGGGCGAGCAGTGGGTGCCGAGCGGCCAGGCCAAGGGCGGAGTCACTTCCGGCCTGAGCCATCTGCACGCCGACATCTACGAGCTGGAGAATTCCTCCGCCCGCTGCGGCCGCCTGCTGGTGCGCGTCATGAAGCACCCCGAGGAACTGGAAAGCCGCCGCGAGGAGATCATCAAGGCGCTCAACGCGACCGCCAAGCCGTACTTCGGCGATTTGAAGACCATGACCTACCTCCAGTGGGCCCAGCGATTCGCCGACCTCGCGTTCCCGTGGGTCGATGAGACCTACGCCGATCGCTTCCTGCACCTGCTGCAGCGCATCGAAGCCCGTGTCACCGCACAGGAAAGCGGCGAATTCGCCTCCCTGTTCGCCTCCCGCGCCGACGTCGAGGCCGACCCGAACGCGGCGATTGCCAAACTGGCCGAAGCCTATCCGCAGGCCGGCGAGCTGACCGTCACGCCGATGGACGAGGCCTGGTTCCCGGTGCTGGTGCGCGAATACCCGAAGCCGATGCCGTTCGTTCCGGTCATCGACAACGACCTGCTGCGCTGGTGGGGGCAGGACCAGCTGTGGCAGTCCGAGGACTCCCGCTACTCCGCCGACTCCGTGCGCATCATCCCCGGCCCGATCTCCGTCGCCGGCATCACCACCATCGACGAGCCGATCGCCGACATCCTCGGACGTTTCGAGGCCGCCATGGTCAAGCGTGTGTCCGCGGAATCCCCGAGCGCCGACACCACCGCGTTCGCGGAACTCGGCGCGGCCGGCTCCGCCGAGGAATTCATCCGCAAGTCCCCGAACATCTCCTGGGTCGGCCACCTCATGGCCAACCCGGCATACGGCACCGACAACGGCGACGCCAATTACGAGATCCGCAAGGTGGCCACCGAGGGCGGCGTCGAGAAATACGATCTCGACATCCATCTCGACACCTACTGGGACAACGACCCGGACGGCGGCACCTCCAAGCACGCCGTGCGCGACATCGTCATCCCGCTGAACGTCAACGGCGCGGAATCCGGCCTGTTCCCGGTGGTCGACCGCGACCGCCTGCCGGAACACGTCTACCGCATGCTCGCCGACACCGCAGGCATCGGCAACACCGCCATCACCGGCGACAAGCTCACCGCCATGCCCGCTATCGAGCAGGTGGACGACAAGGCCTCCTATCCGTTCGGCATCGCCCACGCCGGCTACACGCTGTCCGCCAACCTCGGCTTCGACCATGAGGCCGCCACCGGCGGCGCGCTGCCGAGCGATCTCGTGCCGTCCCGCATCGCGCCCGACGCGTTGGTCGGACCGGCATGGCCGGCGATCTACGCGGCACTGGGCTCCGTGTACGTCAAGGGCTTCCCGGTGATCGAAGGCCTGCTCAACGCGGTGCACCTCGACCACCTCATCGAGCTTGAGGTCAGCGAGGACGATCTGCTTCGCCACACCGGCGAGACCATCGCCCTGACCAGCTGGGCCGAGGACTACTTCGAATCCGCCTCCGGCCGCGTGGTGACCATCCACGTGAGGCACGCCGCCGAAGACGGCACCGTGCTGGCCAACGAAACCGAACGCTTCGCCATCCGCGGCCGCGCCTACTCCGACGCATTGCCGCCGGAAGCACCGGACTACGGCGGCATCGACGCCGAGATCAAGAGCACCCCGCGCCGCCTGCTGCGTCGCGTCACGGTGACCGCACCGCACGAGATGACCGCGTTCGCCCGCACCTCCGGCGACTTCAACCCGATCCACACCTCGCACCGCGGAGCCGCGGTCTCCGGCCTCGCCGCGCCGCTGGTGCACGGCATGTGGCTGTCCGCGACCGCGCAGCACGCCGTGCAGGCGCTTGATGAGAAGGGCGCGCACTACGAGATCGCGGGCTGGACCTACAACATGTACGGCATGGTGCAGCTCGACGACAAGGTGGAGATCTCCATCGAGCGCGTCGGCCGCGTGGCCCACTCCGGCATGGTGCTCGAAGTGACCAGCCGCATCGACGGCAACATCGTGTCCCGCGGCACCGCCATCGTCCGTGCGCCGAAGTCCGCCTTCGTGTACCCGGGCCAGGGCATCCAGAAGCAGGGCATGGTGCTCGACGAGCGCGCCAAGTCCCCGGCCGCCCGCGACGTATGGCGGCGCGCCGACAAGGTGACCCGCGAAAAGCTCGGATTCTCGATCCTCGCCGTCGTGCGCGACAATCCGAAGGAGCTCACCGCCAACGGCGTCACCTACCGCCACCCGGACGGCCTGCTCAACCTCACCCAATTCACCCAGGTGGCGCTCGCCACCGTGGCCTTCGCCCAGACCGCGCGTCTGCGCGAGGCCGGCGCCGACATCTGGCCCGCGTACTTCGCCGGCCACTCGCTGGGCGAATACAACGCGCTGAGCTCCTTCGCCGGCGTGATTCCGTTGGAAACCGTGATCGAACTCGTGTTCCACCGCGGTTCCACCATGCACCATCTGATTCCGCGTGACGCCAACGGCCGCTCCAACTACCGCATGGGCGCGCTGCGCCCCAACCAGTTCGGCGTGGGCGATGACGGCGTGCGCGAATACGTCGAATCCGTTGCGAAGGCATCCGGCGAATTCCTGCAGATCGTCAACTACAACCTGGCCGGACAGCAGTACGCCGTGGCCGGCACCATCGCCGGTCTCAAGGCGCTGAAGGCCGATGCCGCCCGCCGTGTCGCCGAATACGGTGGCAAGCCGGCGTTCATGCTGGTGCCGGGCATCGACGTGCCGTTCCACTCCACGCTGCTGAGGAAGGGCGTGCCGGAGTTCCGCGACAAGCTCGACGCGCTGCTGCCGAAGCACATCGACTACCGTGGCCGCTTGGTCGGACGCTACATCCCGAACCTGGTCGCGGTACCGTTCGAAATGACCAGGGAATTCGCGGCGAAGATCCTCGAAGTCGTGCCTTCCGAACGCATCAAGGCCGCTCTGGACGATCCGAAGGTGTGGGATTCCTACGCCGAGGACGATCAGAAGCTCGGACGTCTGCTGCTGACCGAACTGCTGAGCTGGCAGTTCGCCTCCCCGGTGCGTTGGATCGAAACGCAGGCGCTGCTGTTCGGCTCCGCCGAGCAGAACGGTCTGGGCGTCGAGGAATACGTCGAGGTGGGTCTTGGCAACGCTCCGACGCTGGCCAACCTGGGCTCCAAGACGCTGCGTCTGCCGCAATTCGCGGGACGCGACGTGACCGTGTACAACGTCGGCCGCGATGAGGGCCGCGTGTACATGACCGATTCCGACTCGTTGGTGCCGGAGGACGACGTCGACGAATCCGTGACGCAATCCGCAGCCCCGACGCAGGCACCGGCAGCCGCTCCAGCCGCGACTCAGCCGGCCGCACCCGTTACCGCCGCGGCTCCCGCGGTTCCGGAGGCTCCTGCGGGCGCTCCGTCCGGTGCCGCCGTCGCGGATATCCCGTTCAAGGCATCCGACGCCATCGCCACATTGCTGGCGTACTCCGCCAAGGTGCGTCCCGACCAGATCGGTGAATCCGACACCACCGACACTCTGACCAATGGCGTGTCGTCCCGCCGCAACCAGCTGCTCATGGACATCAGCTCCGAGCTGGGCGTCGCCTCCGTGGACGGTGCCGCCGAAGCGACCATCAAGGCGCTGAGCGCGCTTGTCGACAAGGTCGCTCCGAATTACAAGGCGTTCGGTCCGGTGCTTTCCGAAATCGTGCGCGACCGCGTCCGCGGACTGTTCGGCGCAGCCGGCGTGAAGCTCGGCCAGATCACCAAGCGTGTGACCGACACGTGGCAGCTGGGCGAAGGATGGGCCTCCCACGTGGTGGCCGCTCTGGTGCTGGAGACCCGCGAGGGTGCCAGCTCCCGTGGCGGAGACCTCGCGTCGCTGCCCACCGACGCCGCTTCCAACGCGGCCGCCGCGAACGCGTTGATCGACGCCGCCGTGCAGAAGGTCGCATCCGACAAGGGCGTGGCCGTCGCATTGCCGAGCGCCGGCGGTGCCGCCGGCGGCGCGGTCGTCGATTCCGCCGCTTTGGACGCATTCGCGGCCAAGGTGACCGGTGCTGACGGCGTGCTCGCCTCCACCGCTCGATTCGTGCTGAACCAGCTGGGCGTCGCCGCTCCGGTGGCCGATGACGTCGCCGATGAGAACGCGGCCGTGGTCGCCGCCGTCGAAGCCGAGCTCGGCTCCGATTGGCCGAAGCAGGTCGAGCCGCGCTTCGACGAACGCAAGGCGATCCTGTTCGACGACCGTTGGGCCTCCGCGCGTGAGGACCTGGCGCGCGCCTACTACCGTTCCGACGCTTCGGCGTTGAATGGCAGCTTCATCGGCCTTGGCAAGGCGATCGCCGACGAGGCCGCATGGTATGCGGGCAAGACGGATGACGCGGCCCTTGCCGATGCGTTCAGGCGCGTGGCCGACGAAGCCGAGGAGCCTGCGGCGCAGTCCGTCGAGGCAAGCCGCTTCGCCGGAGACATCGCCGTCGTCACCGGCGTGGCGCCGAACTCCATCGCCGCGCAGGTCGTCAACGGCCTGCTCGCCGGCGGTGCCACCGTCGTCGCCACCTCGCACAGCTTCAAGCCGAGCGTGAAGGCATGGGCCAAGCAGACCTACCGCGAGCACGCGGCCGGCGACGCCAAGCTGTGGCTCGTCCCCGCCAACCTCTCCAGCTACCGTGACGTGGATGCGTTGGTGGCTTGGGTCGGCAACGTGCAGAAGAAGACCTCCGGCGCCACCACCACGATTCTCAAGCCGGCCTATGAGCCGAGCCTGTTCTTCCCGTTCGCGGCCCCGCCGGTGCACGGCAGCCTCGCCGACTCCGGCGAACTGTTCGAATCGCAGGCGCGTCTGATGCTGTGGGGCGTCGAACGCGCGATCGCCGGACTGGCGAAGATCGGCGCCGACACCGATGTGCAGCACAGGCTGCATGTCGTGCTGCCGGGCTCTCCGAACCGCGGCGTCTTCGGCGGCGACGGTGCCTACGGCGAGGTGAAGAGCGCGTTCGATGCGATCGTCAACCGCGCCCGCGCCGAAAAGGTGTGGTCCAGCCGCGTCACCTTCGCCCACCCGAAGATCGGATGGGTGCGTGGCACCGGCCTGATGGGCGGCAACGATCCGCTCGTGGAAGTCGTGGAACGTCATGGTCTGAAAACCTACTCCACCGCCGAAATCGCGGTCGAGCTGCTGAACCTCTCCACCAAGGAGGCGCGTGCGAAGGCGGTCAAGGCACCGCTGAACGTCGACCTGACCGGTGGTCTCGGCTCCGAGCCGATCGACATCAAGGCGCTGCGCGCCGAAGCCATGGCCGACGCGGCCAAGGCCCAGGCTGAGACGGACGCGGAGGAATCCGCGGACGAGCAGGACGCTTCGTCGGCCAAGACGCTGATCAAGGCGCTGCCAAGCCCGCGCGCACCGCGCCAGGCCAAGGTGGACCTCGACGATTGGCGGAACGTCACCGCACGCCCCGAGGACGAGATCGTCATCGTCTCCATCGGCGAGCTGGGCCCGTGGGGCTCCGGCCGCACCCGCTTCGAGGCCGAGCTCGGCATCCACTCCGACGGCGAGGTCGACCTTTCCGCCGGCGCGGTGCTCGAACTGGCCTGGAACATGGGCCTGCTGACTTGGAACGACAGCCCGAAGCCGGGCTGGTACGACACCGACGGCAACCTCGTGCCCGAGGAGGACATCGCGGAACGCTACCACGACGAGGTCGTGGCCCGTTCCGGCATCCGTCCGTTCGAAGAGGGCATGGGCGGCGACTACAAGGATGGCGCCGACGAAGAGGAAGCCGAAGTGTTCCTCGACCACGACGTGACCTTCTCCGTCCCGACCCGCGAGATCGCCGAGGAATACGTCAAGCTCGACGAGGCGCACACCAGTTTCGAGGCCGACGCCGAATCCGGTGAATGGAACGTCACCCGTCACGCCGGTTCGATGATCCGCGTGCCGCGTCGCGCGGCGATGACCCGCACGGTGGGCGGCCAGTTCCCGAAGGGCTTCGACCCGGTCAAGTGGGGCATTCCGGCCTCCATGGTCGGCGATGTGGACAAGATCGCGCTGTGGAACATCGTCACCACGGTGGATGCGTACCTGTCCGCGGGCTTCACCCCGGCGGAGATCCTGCAGGCCGTGCACCC
>ERZ808262.149-NODE-149-length-52926-cov-25.665639_pt1 | contig 52926 bp, 43 predicted proteins | sample MGYA00520895_ERZ808262 | MGnify/ENA primary metagenome ERZ808262 (study PRJEB31516, sample SAMN03275588) | gut metagenome | biome: mammalia-associated habitat; material: feces | host: Papio cynocephalus | place: Kenya | collected 2012-08-02 ... | reverse complement strand
AAGCCTCGCGTCATCCTCGGTTAATGGTCAGGACAGGGGCACCTGAGTAGTTACGACGAGGAGGCTTCGATAGTTGAGAGGCTAATGCCTCTTGGCTGGTTCAGAGACATATACAACGCAGCAGCCACCTTTTATGACACGATAATGGGCAACAGTGTGGACAACTTGACTTTGTGGCTAAAAACTTACGCACAATCGCCCTTGCGTGAACTACGATCATTTGCCTATGGTATCCAAATGGATCTGAACGCTGTCCAAAACGCCATTACTATGAACATATCAAACGGCATCGTAGAAGGGTATGTAAACAAACTGAAAGCGGTAAAGCGGACTATGTATGGGCGCGCCTCCCTTGCACTCTTGAAGAGGAAAATGGTGTTCAGCGACCTATGCTTCAACTAAATTGCGGAAGAACCCAAGAATTTCCTCGAACATCGCGGATATTGGCGTTGGGAGACATTGAATCACGAATATGAGTTCGTATATGTGAATGATAATATCGTCGAGACCGTCAAGCCGCATCAGATAGCGGACTTCGTCAAGGCATTTGCCAAGGATACCCTCCAAAAGGGCGTCCGTCAGATGTTATATAAGGGAACCGCACAGTATTTCGGGCAAGTATCGCTCTCTATGCTCGATTATTTCACAGGTCAATTCGCCTCTCCTCAGAGAGGCATCGAGAGACTTTTCTTCAGGAACACCATCTGGGAAGTCAATGCTGGCGACATCCGTGAGATGTCATATACGCAACTGAATTACAATATCTGGGCATCGCAGAAGAAAGACTATGAGGTCAGCAAGCTTCCGGAGCTCATAAGGATCAGTCACGAGGATGACCAATGGAGTTATGAAATCACGGATACCGGCCGGAAGTGCGATTTCCTCATATTTCTGGAGAATGCCTCAAACTTCACATGGAGGAAAGAACAGCCGACGCAACAGGACAGGCTGGAGAATGCCCAGCACTTCATCAGTAAGCTGGCCGCATTCGGCTACCTTGTCACGTCCATGAAAGACAAATCCATCTGCAAGGCCGTCATCGGTATGGATGGGAAGCAATCCGAGGTCGGTGTCAGTAACGGCCGTTCCGGAAAGTCACTTCTGGGAGAGGCGTGCAGAGTGGTCGTGAACACCCTATACAAAAACGGCAAGGAATTCCGAGGAGGTCCGCTCCAGCCTTTCGTCTGGGATGGGCTTGACCATCGCACGAGGCTCGTCTTTCTTGATGATACACCGAAGGATTTTGACTTTGAAGGGTTCTTCCCTTTGGTTTCCGGCGACTGGCCGGTGAACCCAAAGGGGCATAGCCCGTTCACGATAGCCTGGGCAGATTCTCCGAAGATCTACCAGGCCACAAATCACGCCAATTCCGGTGACGGTGACAGCTACGAGGACCGTCAGTGGCTCATAGCATTCAGTGACTTCTATAATGCCAAGCACAAGCCGATACAAGACTTCGGCCGTCATTTCTTCTCGGACGAATGGGATGCACAAGACTGGAATCTCTTTTGGAACCTGGTGGCCACGGCCATACAGGTGTATTTCAGATACGGTTATATCCCGGCCCCTGGCGACCGCCTTGAGAAGCGCAAACTCACACAGGAGGTCGGCGAAGAATTCATACTCTGGGCGGACGAATATTTCAGCCCATCGACGGATCCGTCCAAGCCGTCTCGCCTCAATCAGGTGGACATACCGCGAAAGGATATGTATGACAATTTCCTGGAATATATTGGGCCATCCCGACGGACATACTATCAGCCGAGGACATTCAAGACAAAGCTCATCAAATACTGCGAGTTGAAGGGATATATATTCAACCCTCAGATCTACGACCCTGAAAAGAATGAATACATCAAGATAAAGGACGGCATCATTGACCGTTCTATCAAGCGAAATGGGTGCGAGTTCTTTACGATAGGCACGAGGGAATTCTACGCTGGCCGGCAGACAAACTATGCCAACGGAGGTAATCCGACTCCTCCGCCACCAGGAATAGATGTCGCTGACTTGATTGACCCGATGGACTTGCTGGATGTGGAATGAAATGGAAGGCCGACAGAAATACCTCCTATACACAGCGAAGCAAATCTCTGACTACCGGTCGCGATATATCACGTTCATAGCTAAGTACCGCAAGGCATATCGCGACTGGTTCCAGAGTCTTCCGGGATGGGAATGGGTACGGCTTCCTATGATGGATGAACGCACCGCAGAGGCTGTGATAGGTTTGCTCTGCATCCTCTACATCGATGACGAAATCAACCTCACTGTCGATAAGACCGTCACGATGGTGATGCGGAATCCCATCAGCGATGAGGAATATAATGAATGGACATCTAAAATATTCAAATCACCAAAAACAGGTAACAAATGAACAGTTTTATCATTCAGATTGACGGTTCTGACCTCTATAGCAGTCAGGACTGGAACGAGGCAAAGGAACTCTATAACGCCGTCGATGACATTTGCCTTTTTTCCGATGACGGCAAGCCGAAGACGCTTGTCGCAAGAATATGCGGCGAGGATCACATCATCAAGAAGGATATCATCGAGAAGAGCCCGGAACAGATTATGGCTCATCGCACGGATGCTGTGGTGATAATGTCGTCCGGCAGAATCAAAACGCTCCCACATTATGGCGAGAAATTCGAGTTGAAGGATCTTCAGACTCGTGTCGATGGGTATATCGAGATTGTCCCTCTTGACGGGGGAACTGTGATGGTGGTCAATGAGGACGGCAAAAACAACGGCTTGCCGTTCAATCCCAGGGCCACTGGTGTATTTCAGAAGTATAACCACACAGGAGACTACATCGTCGGGGATGTCGTCCTCTGCTATTCGGAAGATATGCAATGATCAACAGGAATGAAAGAATTTTGGTCGAAGCCCTAAGGCATTCGGATCGTGTCTCCATACGCTTCGACGACATCACAGTATATGTCCGGAACGGCGAGTTCAGCCACGATGTGGCCATCCCCTGCAAGCGCACTTCAACAGGCAGCACGAGCGAGAATACTCGAAGCCTAAGCTATTGGCCGAGGGTCTTCGGATCGAAAGGCCCGGGGACTTATTTGCAAAACATAGAAAATAATAGCAAAATTTCTATTAAATAATTTTGCTAATAATGGAAATTTTACTATCTTTGCAATACCAAACAATACGCAATATGAAGTCAGACGAATTTCACAGATGGGTAGAACGAAATGGCTGGACTTACTTAAGGAAAGCAGGCAGCCACGTAATCTACAAGAAAGGATCCAGAACTTATCCCGTCCCTTACCACGGATCCAAAGAAATGGGAACGGGGCTTGTAAAAAAGATTAGCAAGGATATGGGGCTTAAATAAGCCCCTTTCCTCCAAAAACACAGAATGATATGAAACAGATTTCAGCAATTATTGAGAGAGCTTCAGACGGAACATATTCCGTCTATTGCAAGAACGAGATATTCTCTGGTATGGGCAACACGATTGAAGAAGCCAAGACTGATATGCTTCAGCAAATGGAACTTTATAAGGCCACGGCTAAAGAGGAAGGGTTCAGGTATCCAGAGTTCTTGGACGGTGAATTCACTATAACTTACACCGTCGATGCTTTGAGCCTTATGGATTTCTATCTCAGCAAGGGATGGTTCTCTCTGGCCACCCTTGAAAAGGTTACGGGAATCTCACAGAAACAGCTTTGGGCATACGCACACGGGACGAAGCCAAGAAAGGCGCAGGAGGACCGCATCCGCACAGGGCTTCGGAACATATCGAGAGATCTTGACGCCATATTTGCGTGATTGTTTGGTAGACTTCACAAGGCGTCAGTCGCGGCCCTCGGAGAAATCCGGGGGCTTTTGCTTTCATAAAATGAGAAAAAAGTAACATAAAATGATAGAAAAATTTGGCAAAGTGTAGGAAAATTCCTACTTTTGTAGTGCAATAATCAAGGAACTCTATGAAATATAGCGAGTTAGAAAGAAAACTGCTCAAATTCGGATGTTACCCCACCGGGGAGCAGCAATGCGGACATCCTGTGTGGTTCAGCCCAAAAACAAACAAAAGTTTACGACAAGCAACCACAAGAACCAGGAAGTCGCAACGGGAACATTAAAATCAATTTTGAGGGATGCGGGGCTTAAATAGCCCCAACCCCCTCTTAATTAAGGAGATATTAATATGGATAAAATTAAGGTTAAGGTATTTATCGAGAAAGCCGAGTGCGGGTATTCAGCATATATTGAAGATTCTCCACTCGAATTCGGTTGTATAGGTGAAGGCAAGACCGTAGAGGATACCATAAAGGATTTTCTTGGGGTATACGAAGGCATGAAAAAAAGCTATGAACAGGAAGGTCATAAAGCTGCGGATGTTGAGTTTGAATTTTACTATGACACCGCAAGTTTCTTGTCAGAGTATGCAGGAGTGTTTTCTCTCTCCGGTCTCGAGAAACTCACGGGGGTCAGTCAGGCCCAGCTTGGCCACTATCTTCACGGAAGACGCAAGCCGAGCCGCAAGACGATCAGCAAGATCCAGAACGGCGTGAATCATTTTGCAAAGGAACTTACGGCCATAAAGTTCGCTTGATTATTGCACACAGGCAACGGCCACGGCCCTCGGAGAAATCCGGGGGCTTTTTTGCTTTTGCGAAAGAAAAGTTTTGCAGGATAGAAATATTTGGTTACTTTTGTGATGCTAACAACATATAACTCATCTTTATTCTGTCCGGAGAACGATAATCCAAACAGAAATATAGACGATTGCCTCGCGATGGGTCACGCCCGGGAAACTTGGCGTAAATATACGGCAGAAATGTTGTGTGTTGTTAGCAACCCTGTACGCGAGGCTTTCGTCATTTATAGTGTAATATGCTAACAACACACAACTCACCGTCACAGGTGGCCAAAGTGGCCGCCGACGCAGTCAGAATTCTCTTTCCAAACCTCAAGAACGTGCACGCCCGCATCGACGGATGGGGCAGGGTCCGCATCTGGGGCTACTGCCGTCTCCCTTCCGGGAAGAAGCAGGATGCCATAGCACGAGGCTATGGCACGGTCACGGCCGTGAAGAATTTCATCGCCAGGATCAACGCCCAGCCGGAGCTGAAAAAGGCTGTCATGGGCCCGTACTGGACTCCCCGTCGATAGTAAAGGCCGCCATTCAGGAAGATCCAAAACCCGGTTGCCGGAAGGCTTCCGGGTTTTGTCATATATACCTGTTTTTCGCCTTCTCTGAGGATCTCAGAAGAGCGTAAACTGATGGATGCACAAACCCTCAAAAGAGGGTCAAAAAGGCGAAAAACAGACCGATTTTCATTCATTTTTGTTCTCAGTTCTGTTTATCAGAACTGGAACAGTGCTGACATTTCAGTTCTGAAGGCGGTCCCCTCCCCGCTTCCCCGCCTCATTTTTATCAAAAAAGAAAAACAGAACTTACGGACTTAACAAGTTGTAAATCAGCGGTAAGCACCCATTTATATATTATTTATTATTATAATAGGTAACTACTCAGGTGCCCCTGTCCTGACCATTAACCGAGGATGACGCGAGGCTTTCACCATCCCGCTTTACTTTTTTTTTAAAAATATCCCCATGCTGTAAGGTTGCGTTTCGGACCACTGAAAATCAGCCGTTTATCGACACTTGTGAGCCTCGCAGGAGCGCTCAAAAAATTTCCATATGTCCCTCCATGCGAAGTGGTGTCTATTTCGTCACAACGCCCGAAAACATCATTTAACGCATTGACGTTCAATTTATTATATTTGCACGGATCAAATCAAATCATTAAACATCAGCACAATGAAATTCAAAATCATACTCTTGCCCGCATTGGCCGTGACTTCTTGTTGCCCAAAACTCTATCCTTACAAGACAGAAAGCACTGAACATACGGTCACCATCACTGAAACCGTCAGAGACACCGTCATTCAAGTTCAGACTGACTCTTCAATCGTTCAGGCGTTGATTAGATGTGATTCGACCGGCCAAGCACGGTTGGAGGAGATTCGCACGCTTAAAGAATCTGCAAGAGTGCAGCAGACATTGGCACTAGAAGACAATAAACTCACAGCGAAGGCGGTCGTGGATTCGATGGGGATCTATCTGACATACAAGGAACGACACAAAGAAGAACAGCAAGTCCAGACCATCGAGACCGTTATCGAGAAAGAAGTCAATATCCTCAAATGGTGGCAGAAGGTTTTGATGTGGACGGGAATTGTGGCAGTGTCCGTATTCCTACTCTTCTTAATAGTCCGAATCTTCATGCGACAATGCTGAATGATATACCTGGTATTGTACCTATGGAAACTTTTGAGTCCAGCAGAGTCCAATATAAAACAATACGAACAAACTTACTGTTGTTCGTAAATTTGTTCGCAATTCTTGTAAGTCATTGATTTTCAAGACTACTTGCGGAGAGGGAGGGATTCGAACCCCCGGAGCCTCGCAGCTCAACAGTTTTCAAGACTGCCGTAATCGACCACTCTACCACCTCTCCAGACTTCGTTCCCTCATTTGAGGGAATGCAAAGTTAAATATTTTTTTCAGTTCGGCAAAAATATGCCGTACTTTTTTTTACTTTTTGTTCTTATCTTTCTTTTCCTCGGCACGGGTGAAAAAACGGTTCTGGAAGAGAATCAGATAGAAAGCGCCCACGGTGACGCAGCTGTCCGCGAAGTTGAAGACAGGGGCGAAGAACAGAAGGCGGTCGCCTCCCACAAATGGAACCCATTCCGGCCAGACTGTGTCTATCATCGGAAAATAAAACATGTCAACAACGTGTCCGAACATCAGCGGAGCATAGCCGAAAATCACACCGTAGAAAAGACTGTCGATGATGTTGCCGAAAGCACCGGCCGTTATCAGTGTCAGGCCAACCAACACTCCGGTCGGAACAACAGGCTGACCGTCAGGGAGAAGAGCCAAGGAGCCTTCATCATCCTCGGACTTCCGCACAAGAGAGGCGATCCACCAGCAAAGCACACCGGAGAGGACTATCCTGAAAAAAGACAGCAGGAACTTTCCGACTGCCCCTCCGAATTTCATCCCGAAAGCCATTCCCTCATTCTCGATGAAGAAAATCTGAAACCAATTTCCGATGACGTTGAAATGTTCACCCAACTGCATGTTCGTCTTGACCAGAATCTTGATGACCTGGTCAATGACGACAAGTATGACTCCAAAAATCAGGAGACGCTTACCCTTAGAAACTCTCACCTACACTAACCTTTTTTTGCAAGTTTCTCTTTTGCCGCCACAGTCAGTGTGGCGTGAGGAACAAGGCGAAGCCTCTCCTTTGGTATCAGCTCACCTGTCTCCCTGCATATTCCATAAGTCTTGTTCTCAATGCGGACAAGCGCGGCCTCAAGGTTCTGGATGAACTTGTACTGCCTCTGGGCAAGCTGGCTGGCCTCCTCCTTGGAAAGTTGGTAGGCGCCATCATCCTCGACCGTCTTGAAAGATGGAGTTGTGTCCTCAATGTCGTTGCTGCCATTGTGCATAATCACCTTACGAAGAGTGTTATACTCTTTTCTGGCTTTGGCCAGCATGTCATTGATGATTGTACGGAACTCTTCAAGTTCCTCATCACTGTAACGCACCTTGGTCTTTTCAGCCGAGGCCGCGTTGTCTTTGATTAACTCAGGCATAGTGTAATAATATTCAGGTCATAAATTATCTTGACAGTGCGATCCTGACAGAACCCTCATCCCACTCAACATCAACAGCGCCTTGCGGAGCTTCCTTTCCGAGTGTGACCGAAAGGGCGAGCGTCTGCGCCGCAATGTAATCCCTATAGGATTCAAGAGCGGCGGCTATGCCGTCGTAGGCGGCGCCCTCAGCGAATATCCTGACCTCGATCTTATCTGTCACCTCAAAACCACTGTCCTTCCTAAGATTTTGAATCCTGTTGATCAGCTCACGCGCCACGCCCTCCTTTCTCAACTCTTCGGAGATCTGGATGTCAAGGGCAATTGTAAGCTGACCTTCAGTGGCGACAAGCCAACCAGGCATGTCCTCAGATGAAATCTCATAGTCGCCGGGCCTGAGCTCGACCGGGCCGGATTGGAGTTCCAATGAATATGTCCGCCCGGCAGCCTCCGCTGCCTGTATGGCAGAGATAGTCGCCTGATCAAGTCCGGAGAACGCGCCTGCGATCTCCTTCATGCGTTTGCCGTAGACCTTGCCCAACGTCTTGAAATTCGGCTTTATCCTCTTGGTGATGATGCCGGCCGTGTCAGAGATAAACTCTGCCTCCTTGACATTCACCTCGTTCAGGATGATTGACTTAACTTGCTCCAACTGATCCTTGACCTTGGCCATGATAACCGGAATGATGAGTTTCTGGAGCGGCTGACGGACCTTGATCGAAACCTTGCGGCGAAGCGCGAGCACCATCGATGTGGCCTTCTGAGCCAGATTCATCCTTTCCTCAAGATCCGTGTCGATGACCGACTCATCGCCGGCGGGCATATTCACATAATGAACTGATTCGGAGCCGTCCGGCACAAGATCAAGATAGAGACGGTCCATGTAGAACGGCGCGATCGGAGCGCCGAGGACCGAGACATCAACCAAAACCTCGTAAAGAGTCTGGTAAGCGGCGAGTTTGTCCTCGTCCATCTTTCCTCCCCAGAAACGTTTCCTGTTCAGGCGGACGTACCAGTTACTCAGATCATCGCAGACAAAATCCTGGATCAGACGTCCGGCAGTCGTGATGTCATAGTCTTCATAAGCCGCCACCACCTTCTTTTTCAGGGTGTTGAGCAGCGAGATGATCCAACGGTCAATTTCCGGCCTCTTTGAATATTCCACCTTGGCCGCCTTCGGGTCAAAGCCATCGACATTGGCGTAGAGGGCGAAGAATGAATATGTGTTGTAAAGCGTTCCGAAGAACTTTCTGCGGACCTCATCGACACCGGCCTCGTCGAACTTCAGGTTGTCCCAAGGCTGGGCGTTGGTCAGCATGTACCACCTAAGGGCGTCGGCCCCGTACTTGTCCAATTCCTCGAACGGATCCACAGCGTTCCCAAGACGCTTACTCATCTTGTTGCCGTTCTTGTCCAGAACCAGACCGTTGGAAATCACTGTCTTGTAGGCAGGAGTCCCGCTGATCATCGTGTGGATGGCGTGAAGAGTGTAGAACCAGCCTCTTGTCTGGTCAACTCCCTCGGCGATGAAGTCAGCCGTGCAGCCGAACTTCGGAGAGCCAAGATTACGAAGTCCCTCCTGGGCGTAAGGCATGGCACCGGAATCGAACCAAACATCTATAAGGTCCGCCTCACGGGTCATCTTCTTACCGGAAGGACTGACTAGGAATATGTTATCGACATAAGGCCTGTGGAGATCAATCTTATCGTAATTCTCCTTGCTCATGTCCTTAGGATCGAAGCCTTTGTCCCTTAATGGATTGGATGCCATCAAGCCAGCCTCGACAGCCTTGTCGATCTCAGTGTAGAGCTGTGCGGCAGTGCCGATGCAGATCTCCTCCTTGCCGTCCTCTGTACGCCAGATCGGAAGCGGAGTGCCCCAGAAACGGCTGCGGCTGAGGTTCCAGTCCTGGATGTTCTCCAGCCACTGGCCGAAACGTCCTGCTCCGGTGGATTCAGGCTTCCATGTGATGGTCTTGTTCAGTGCCACCATCTCGTCCTTCACGGCCGTGGTCTTGATGAACCATGCGTCAAGCGGATAATAAAGGACAGGCTTGTCGGTTCTCCAGCTGTGAGGATAGCTGTGGGTATGTTTCTGAATCCTGAACACCCTGCCGTCCTCTTTCATCATCATGCAGAGATCCACGTCAAGGGTAGGGGCGTCAGCCGGGAGTGAATCGTCAAAGGCGTTCTTCACATAGCGGCCGGAATATTCCTTGTAAGAAGGATCGACGTGCGTGCGGACATATTCAGGGTCAAGGTCTTCGATCGGGTAGAAGCGTCCATCGTGGTCTACCTGGGCCTGACGCTTGCCGTTCTTGTCAAGAACCATGATTCCCGGAACATTGAAGTTCGCGGCGACCTTCTTGTCGTCCGCACCGAAAGTCGGAGCGATGTGAACGATTCCCGTACCGTCCTCGGTCGTGACATAGTCCCCGGAGATCACCCTGAACGGCTCGCCTTCCTCGATCGGCTTGAACCAAGGGATAAGCTGCTTGTAGCGGATTCCGACAAGGTCCGCGCCCTTGAACGAGCCGTCAAGAACCTTGTAAGGCACAAGCTTGTCGCCAGGCCTGTAGTTCTCAAGCGGGATGTCGGCGGCCTTAGGGTTGAACCACGCGCCCACCAAATCCTTGGCAAGCACGTAGATGGCCTCCTTGCCGGTGTAAGGGTTGAAGGAAAGGACACGGACATATTCATACTTCGGTCCCACGCAGAGCGCGGTGTTTGAAGGGAGTGTCCACGGGGTCGTGGTCCAGGCGAGGAAATATACCGGGAAAGCCTCCGTCCCGAAGAGCGGCTGCGACTTTCCGTCCTTGATGACCTCGAACTGCACGGTGGCCGTCGTGTCGGTCACATCCTTGTAGCAGCCGGGCTGGTTGAGCTCGTGAGAACTCAAACCGGTTCCGTCGGACGGGGAATATGGCTGGATGGAGTACCCTTTGTAGAGCAGTCCTTTGTCGTAAATCTTCCTCAAAAGGTACCACAAGGTCTCGATGTAGCGGTTGTCGTAGGTGATGTACGGATCCTTCATGTCGACCCAGTAGCCGATGCGCTCGGTCATGTCCTCCCACTCCGCGGTGTATTTCATCACCTCGGCGCGGCAGGTCCTGTTGTACTCCTCAACTGAAATCTTCGTTCCGATGTCATCCTTGTGGATTCCAAGCTTCTTCTCCACTCCGATCTCCACCGGAAGTCCGTGAGTGTCCCATCCGGCCCTGCGGTTCACCTTGTAACCCGCCTGAGTCTTAAAGCGGCAGACGGCATCCTTGATGGACCGAGCCATGACATGATGGATTCCCGGCTTGCCGTTGGCGGAAGGCGGTCCCTCGAAGAAAATGAACTCAGGAGCCCCCTCCCTGACCTCAAGGGATTTCTCGAACGCGTGATTCTTTTTCCATCTGTCGAGAACCTCATTACCGACAGAAACCAGATCAAGACCTTTGTACTCTTTGAATGTCATAATTTTCTTTCTATTTTTGCATCGGAAAAACACAGATGCGCTTTCCTTGCAATCAAGTCTGCAAAGATAGTGATTTCCGTGTTTATTATCAAATAGGTGATTAATGAATATCTTAGACATCCTGATCCTTCTATGCTGCGTGCCAGCCATTTTACATGGCTGGTCCAAAGGATTCATCGCCCAGGCGGCGGCTCTGGTGGCCCTGGTGCTTGGCGCATGGATGTCGTTTCATTTCTCAGGGACTGTCATCGAGTGGATCAAACCAGTTATGAACGTCTCCACCGCCGTGCTACGGGCGGTAGCCTTCGCGCTGATCCTGACAGCCGTCATCTTAGCTCTCACCTTGGCGGGAAGGATGCTGGAAGGCATGGTTAAAATTGTGATGCTTGGCTGGCTGAACAAGACCCTCGGAATCATTTTCGCCCTTCTGAAAGTAATTCTTGCAACAGGACTGCTCATTCTTCTTTTCGACTCCGTCACAGCCGCATTGGAGGTCGATTGCTCAAAGGCGACCGGCAAGTCCCTTTTTTACACTCCGCTAAAGGATTTGGCCAACATGTTTTTCCCTTACATAAAAGAATTGATATTCAACAAATAATGAGTAGAATCATTCTAATAGAGACTTCCACCGCCCTATGTTCCACAGCTCTTGTGGAAGACGGTACGGTCATAAGCGAAAGGGCCTGCGACACTCCAAGAGCCCACGCATCAAAGACCGCGCTGTTCGTGAGCGAGATGCTGTCGGAAAGAGGCCTTGAAGTGTCCGGCTGCGACGCAGTGGCCGTCAGTAAAGGTCCTGGCTCCTACACCGGACTGCGCGTCGGAGCCTCCACAGCCAAAGGCCTCTGCTTCGGGGCTGGAATCCCCTTGATCTCCATCGGGACGCTGGACACCCTCGTCTGGCAGGCCTTGGACGGGGACCTCCTTCCTGATGGTTGCCGCTTCATTATTCCAATGATAGACGCACGCAGAATGGAAGTCTACACGGGGATATTCACCCCAGACGGCAAACAGGTCTCCCCTACCGTGGCCCAGGTGATCGACGCGGACTCATTCAAGGCTCAACTTGATGAAGGCCCCGTGCTCTTCATCGGTGACGGAGCCGACAAATGCAAGGACACGATCCATTCCCCAAACGCAACCTTCATTCAATGCTGCCCGAAGGCAGCGCCAATGGCGCGTCCGGCAATGGATGCCCTCAAGGCGGAAAAATTCGAGGACGTGGCTTATTTCGAGCCGTTCTACCTCAAGGAATTCATGACGACCGTAAGCAAGAAAAAATTAATTTAAATTCATGAATATTATGAAATTCGGTGTTGCCAGCGACCATGCTGGATTTGAGTACAAACAAAAGATCGCGGCCCTGCTCAGGAAAAAGGGCTATGATGTAGTTGACTATGGAACATATTCCGAGGAAAGTTGCGACTACCCGGATTTCGGCCACGCCCTCGGTTCAGCCATTGACAAGGGTGAGGTTGATCTCGGGGTCGCGCTCTGCGGCACAGGCAACGGCATCGCCATGACCCTCAACAAACACCAAGGCGTCCGCGCGGCCCTTTGCTGGGGAACCGAGCTGGCCCGTCTCGCCAAGGCGCACAATAACGCCAATGTGCTGGTGATGCCGGCAAGGTTCATCTCCTATCAGATGGCCACCACCATTCTCGGCAAGTGGCTGACGACCGAGTTTGAGGGAGGCCGCCACCAGCGTCGCATAGATAAGATTCCAATCAGCAAGTAACTTGGAAATCAAGGCGTTGATAATAGACAAAAGCTTTCTTTCGGGCAGTCATCGGCTTTCAGGGAGCATCGAGGACTACCCGGAAGGAATCATAATCCCCATCGACAAGCCCTACCGATGGACATCCGCCGATGTCATCCGCAAGGCCAAATGGGCAGCCTGCAGGCATTTCCACAAAAAGAACCTTAAGGTAGGCCATGCCGGAACTCTCGACCCGCTTGCGACCGGAGTCCTGCTCGTCTGCATAGGCAAGGCGACAAAGCTGGCGGAGGCACTGCAAAAAGAGGGTAAGGAATACCTCGCCGGAATCTCCTTCGGAGCCACCACCCCCTCATACGACCGCGAGAAAGCGATCGACAGGGAATATCCGACCGGAAATGTCAGCGAACAATCAGTCCGAGAAGTCCTTCCCAGGTTTCTTGGAGAGCAGGAGCAAATCGCCCCCTTGTTCTCAGCCAAATCCGTGGACGGTGTAAGAGCCTATGAGCTTGCCCGAAAGCAGTACCGTGAGGCACACAAAGGAAAAACCGATGTCATGTCGGATTTTGACCACTCCATGGCCGAATCCCTCAACAAGCAGCTCATAAACATTAGGGAAATTGAGTTGATCTCGTTTTTTCCAAACGGGAAAGAGACAGGACACGAATTCCATGAGGAAAGCCTGAGACCAAACCCGAGAATCAATGTTGTGGACACTTCGGGCATGCACCTTCCGTTAGCTGAGATCAGGATAGCATGCAGCAAGGGAACCTACATAAGGGCCTTGGCCCGCGACATTGGCGAAGCCCTCGGCACAGGTGCCCATCTATATTCACTGAAACGCACGAAATCAGGAGGATTCACTGTTGAGAACGCCCTATCGATCGGCTCTATAGACAGCGTTCTTTGAGACATCGACAACTCCTTTGACTTTTCTGAAGTACCTGGCGGTCTCCTCCAATGTCTTGCCTTCAGGTATCTTGATGGCCAATGCGTTGACAATACTGTAGTCAAAGATGATTTCCGCGCCGTATCTCGAGACCGCCTTCTTCAATGGGCCCTTGCCCACCCCTTCGTCATAAGAAATAATCAGAGTGTTCGGAGAATAAGCCAGCCCCGCCTGGCGCGGAGGCGCCGGAGGCAGATCGCCTATCGAGGGTATGTCGGGGGAATCAAATGAATCAACCCTGGACAACTGTTTTTCCGTGCGGCTCATGGTGCTGCAGCCTGTGACCAAAGCGAACACCGCGGCCAGGAAAAAGGATGATTCTGTAAACAGTCTTATCATTCCGAAATAAAATTACCGTTAATCCCTTACAAGATTGAAGCCAGAAGAGGCCCACTCTGACATCGAATCCTTGTCGCTGTAGACAAGATACCCTTCCACGCCATCGGTAGACTCTATGAATTTCTTGGACTCATCCAGCCCGATGACCATGCAGTACGTCGCGTAGGCATCCGCCAAAGTCGCGTCCGGAGCCACAATGGTAGCGCTGAGCAGGCTATGGTTCACTGGATAACCTGTCCTGGGATCCACAGTATGTGAATATTTCCGTCCGTCCTTTACATAAAATTTACGGTAGTTGCCTGAAGTCACTATTCCACAACCACGTCCGTCTCCTCGCCATTTCCCTGCAAGACCTTGCCCTCCAAGCTCCATGTTTCCATCCACAGGCATGTCAACCCCGATTGTCCACGGCTTGCCGGACGGATTGAGTCCCTCGCAATAAATCTCGCCCACATTCACAAGCATGTTCCTGACTCCAAGAGAATGAAGATATCCAGCTATCTTGTCGCAAGTGAAGCCTTGGGCTATCGCATTGAAATTCAAACCGGGACGGACCTTGGGATTTTTCGGCGACATGTCCCGGTCCAGCTTGTCCATCCCGCAGACTTCCATCAGGCTGTCGACTGTGGCCCTGGATGGCAGCGAATCGTTTGTGAAGCCAAAGCCCCATGCGTCATACAACGGACCCGAGGCCATGTCCAAAGCGCCCCCGGTCTCATCATACAGTTTTTTAGAGACGTCAAACATCTCCTTGAACATCCCGTTAGGTACAACCGGCATCCCAGAGTTGTAGCGGCTGAGCTGCGAACCCTTGTTGTAGCCGGAAAGCGTAGTGTCAATCATGACAAGTATTGAGTCCACCGCTCTCCTGACTTCATTCATGTCCAAATGGCCGTCCGGTTTGAACCGCACCGAGTAAGTCCCGCCTTGCGCGTAACCGGTCAATTCTTGATAGTCGTTTCCAGGACCGCATGAGACAGCGGCCGGAATAATGAAAGAGCAAAGCCAAATGCCCCTGAGTATTCGTTTGATTGTTTTCATTTATGCAATTATAGGCATTTAGATTCAAATGACGGACATCCTTGGACTAGTTTTTGCTCAAATCACTCCGTATTTGCTTTTTTTATGCGATATTTGTATTTTCAAACATTTAAAATGAAGATTAAAGGAATAATTCTGATAGGGGTCTCCGCGACCGTGATTGCCCTTCCTTCCTGCAAGAAGGACAGCGAGACAAGCAGCACCAAAGAGTATCTGGGCGGAACCTTGACTTTCTCAATGCCGGAATACGTTCTCAAAGGAGAGGAATATGACCTTACGCCTTCCGGGCTCACCAATCCCGGAACCGGCTCGGCTGATGACATAGGATACTACTGGAGCACTTCCTGGAACTCCGGCAAGGACACGACCAAGACAGAGACCGACAAAAAAGGAGACGGGACGTACAGGCTGACAACACCTTCAAAGGTAGGAGAGTTCACCGTCAGCGCGGTAGCCTTCGCAAGCGGTTACTACACGAGCTCAAAGACAGCCACCTTCTTTGTTGTCGACCCCGCCTTGGACTCTACGGTAGCCGGCGCGTACTCAAGCAAGGATCCGTTTTTCACCGACCCGAGGAACAACGGTGCCTACTACACTTCAACCGTCAACGGCAAAACATGGATGAAGAACAACCTCTACTATTCCGGTTCAGGCGTCTCATACGAAGGCTGCGACGCCATGGATGCCATTTTCGGACGCTACTACTCCTGGAACGAGGCAATCAAGGCTTGTCCGGATGGATGGCACCTGCCATCGGAAGCCGAATTTGCGGAAATGGCTAACGCACTCGCTCCGAAAGGGACCGAGTTCACAGAAAAAGACACATTCACCGGCATCGCCGGAGACTTCATGGTCAACGCCGAATTTTTGGGGTCAAGGATGTGGGAGTATTGGCCACAGGTCAAGATCACCAACAAATCCGGATTCTCCGCGCTTCCTTTGGGCTATGCCATGGACTTGAGCGACAGCCCGGTCTTCTCGGGGATTGACGACTTCGCCATGTTCTGGACGTCCACATCATTAGAATCCGGCCCCGAATCAGATGACGGTGAGGGCCAGGCCTACTGCCGCTACATCAACGTGAAGCAAAATGACATTCTCACCGGACCTAGAGACAAAGAATCATTCAGGGCGTCGGTCAGATGCGTCAAGGATTAGAACCCTCGAATGGAAATTAACGGAGATCCGTTATCACGTAAGATGAACCCAGAGTCTTTTCGTCAAAGCGGAAAGACTCCTTTGTTTTTCCGGTCTCCGCGAAGCTCAGGTTCGAAATCGTAAAATCCGACACAGTGCCGTCATTGAGCGCCACCTCGGCTCCGACCAGCGATGTGCTTCCGGTCTTGAAGAAAAGCTTGAGACCCGAGATGTCCGCAGAGCCTTTACCTTTGCGGATTGGAACAAGCACAGAGACATCCACCGGATTCCCGTTGAACCTGGAGCCGCCGAAAGAGACCTCATTGAAAGCATCGTCCACAGAGGCGATCATCAGAGCCGGATTGGTGGCGAAACTGTCATCTGAATCATCAACGGTCTCTACAAGCGCCTCTTCCGAAACCCTATCGATCGTCCAACGCGTCTTGCCATCACACCAGATTTCAAGCCCGTTGCCTTCAACAAAGAAACAATTCCCTTGAACCTTCACTTTCCCGTTCCCGGACATCTTGGCCTTTCTGGCCGGCATTGTGAATGAATAGTCAAATGAAACCAGCGAGGAAGAGACCCTGCTGACAAAGGAGTCCAAAGTCTTGCTCTTGGACGAAGCCGGCAGTGGCAGTGCGGACAGCACCACAACAGCGGCTAAGAATATTCTTGTGATTGTTCTCATAATAATCCTGTGTGTGTGTCCGAACATGCTGTCCGGATCCTGTCACTGATTCTTGTAAGCGGCTATGATCTGATCCAGTTCATCCAGACTTGAGACCAGGACCTGACGCGGCTTTGAACCTTCCTGGGGGCCGACGATCCCGGCCGCTTCCAACTGATCCATTACACGGCCGGCTTTTGCGTAGCCCATCCCCAGACGTCTCTGAAGATCCGATGTGGAACCTCTCTGGCTCATGACCACCAGCTTGGCGGCCTCTTCGAAACGCTCGTCCAGCTTCGTCATGTCCACCATGCCGCCGGATCCCTCCTCGGTGTCATCGTCAACCGGCGGAAGGTAACAAGGAGTGTTGAAACTTTTCCTGTAGCCATTTTGTGAGCCGATGTATTCAGTGAGCCGGTTGATCTCCTCGCTGTCAATGTAGGCGCACTGGACACGTTCCATCTCGACTCCGGCATAGTAGAGCATGTCTCCCTTACCGATAAGTTTCTCGGCTCCCGGAGAGTCAAGGATAGTGGATGAATCAGTCCTTGACACAACCCTGAAGGCGATTCGGGTCGGGAAGTTCGTCTTGATAAGCCCCGTGATCACATCCACGGAAGGCCTCTGGGTAGCCAAGACGACGTGCAGTCCGGCGGCCCGGCCTTTCTGGGCCAACCTGATGATGGACGTGGTTATGCTTCGGGCCACAGCCTTTGCGTCTCCGCTGCCGCCGACCGACATAGTCAAGTCAGCGTATTCATCAATGATGGTGACGATGTAAGGCAGGAAACGGTGTCCCTCGTCAGGACGAAGCCGACGGCTGCGGTACTTCTCGTTGTAGGTCTTGATGTTCGGTACAGAGGCGCGGCTTAGAAGCTCATAGCGTTGGTCCATCTCTATGCAAAGCGAGCGGAGGATCTTGTCGGCCTTGTCGGCCTTCTTGACTATGGCGTTATCCTTTTCCTCCTGCTCGTCATTGCAAGGCAGGACAGCAAGGTAATGCCTCAAAAGGTGGGCGTAGGCCGAAAACTCGACCATTTTCGGGTCTATGAACACCAACTTCAGTTCCGAAGGATGTTTGGAATAAAGCAAAGAAGTCACTATCGCATTGAGTCCGACAGACTTGCCCTGCTTGGTCGCTCCGGCCACAAGAAGGTGCGGGGCGTCAGCGAGATCGAAGACCTTGACTTTCTGCTGTATGGTGTAGCCTATCGCTACCGGAAGCTCAGCCTTGCTTGTGCGGAATGCCTCATCATTGAGCACGGCCCTCATAGGCACGATCGAAGGGCGGTCATTGGCCACTTCAATGCCGACTGAATCGGTCAGCGTCACGACCCTGACTCCCCTTGCATGAAGATGCATTCCCAGGTCCTCCTGAAGCTTCTTTATCTCGGAAATCTTCACTCCTGGCGCAGGATAGACCTTGTAAAGCGTCACCGTCGGCCCCACAATGGCTTTGACATCATTGATCTGAATGCGGTAATTCTCCAAAGCGTTGCGGATTCTGGCGTTGTTTCTTGCCAGTTCCTCATCGGAGACCTCATTATGGTTTGATGAATACGTGTCCAACAGTTCCAACGATGGGAACTGATAGTCAGGCAGTTCATCACGCACATTGATCCTCGGGAGATCCTTCTTTATGTCAGTGGTCAACTTTTCGCCTTTGATGACTTCCAGCGAATCATCCGGCTTTCTGGCCGATTCCATACTCGATGGTGATTCCGCAGTTTGAGAGCCCTGCCCGGCCAAAGGCCCGGCCTCAAGGATCCCGGAATCCCGAGAGACTTGCTCCTTCACCGGTGCCTGCCTGAGGGATGGCTCCGGATCACTCAAAACGGAGGTGTCTGGCCCCCCTCCGGAACCGGCGCTTGCATCATCCCGGCTCACACGTTCTTTTGAGGCCCGCGCCACATCACGGACGGCGGACCCGGCCTCCGGGCCACTCTCGCCAAACGCCACGAGCCAGTCCGAAAAACGGCGGGAAGCCAAAACCAACCACACAACCAACAGAAAGACAATCGATAAACCTGTCAGAATGTTGCCGAAAACAACCGAGGCCCACTTCACCACCGTCTCCCCGCATTCTCCACCGAGTCCGCCACCGAAAACATTGCCAAGTCCCGAAATGTCAGAGATGTAGGCAAGAAAAAAAGACGAGATCAACGCGCCGGAGACTGTCAAGAGTGTTGTCCTGACCATCGAATAGCGCCACCTGTGCAGCAGCAGCCGTACTGAGACCGCGAAAAGAATCACCACAAAAGCCAAGCTTCCAAGCCCGAACCACCTGCGCACAAGCAAGTCGGCCCAGCGATAGCCCATCTTGCCGGCAATGTTGCCAACCTCTACAGAAATGTCACCCACTGCGGAGTACAGGGCGCTCTGGTCAGCTTTCCATGTGAAGAAATAGGAAATGGTCGCCAGCAATGTGAACACTGCCAGCAAGGCGACAAGAAGGCCGCTGATTTTTGCCAACTTCGCCTTGTCTCCATCATCCATGTTTCTCCAGAGACCGAACATTACTTTCTGTTCTTACGATTGCCCTTCTTGTTGTTCCTGCGGTTCTGTCCCATGCCCAGATTAAGTCCCGGACGCGAGAAATTGGAATCAAACGAGATTTTGGTGAGTTCCAGATCTGCGGGCACATGGATCCTGTAGCCTGAAAGTTTCTCAATGTCCGCGAATATGGTCTCGTCAGCCACACTGTCCTTGTTCCAGATCAGATACTGCTGCCTCATGTAGATCGCCAACGAGCGCAGCATGGAGCGCTTGACCTCTCCCTCAGGCTCCTCGGCAATCAAGTCAATGATGCTTTCGATGTTGCGTCCGTAATGGCTTGCCCGCACGGGGGTCTTGTTGATAGGTATTTTCATCGGAGGCTCATCCATCGTCTCCGGATGCGGAGCCGGAAACGGAGAGTCGATGTCCAGATCATAGCCGGCGATCATGTAAAGATGATCCCAGAGTTTCTGTTCATAGTTCTCCTGATTGTGCACCTGAGGATTAAGAATCTCCATGACATTGACCACAGCCTGGGCCTGCTCGCTCCGTTTGGCCCTGTCAGGGATAGCCTTGACCTCCTCGACCATCTTAAGGACGATGCGGCCGTATTCCGGCATCTGGAGTTTTTCCCTCTCCGTGTTGTAGTAAAGCTTTATAGAGATGTCGTTTGCTTCCATAAAAATTCATTTTTTGAGTCAAATGACAAATATACGAAAATTATTCCACCTCGTCAGTAAGTACATACCATATTATAGAAGTAATATCCTGATAGCCCATACGGCTGTAGATGTCGGCATAACGGGACACCTGACGGCGGTAGCGGCTGTCCTTCTCACCGAACTTGTAGTCGATGACCGTCACCTTTCCATTCTTAATCAAGACCTTGTCCGGACGATAGACCTTGCCATCGATGTCGATCAGCTCCACTTCGTTTAAGACTTCGGAACCTTGTGGCTGAAACCACTCCGGATGAGCCGCGGTCCTTTTTGTAAGAATATCCAGGTACTCTTGTTCCTGGCGCGCATCGATCTCCCCAGCCTCAAAGGCACGCCGCACCGCCCCCCGCAGGTCAGGCAAGGCAACAACCTCGGAAAGTATGCCGTGGAGTATCGTTCCGTTGAGCCTGGCCTCCTCTCTTGCCTCGTCACAGAAAAAATCTATCGAATCAGCGCTGAACTTAAGCCTACCGCGCTCCCGAACGTCAGAATCCACGTCCTCATCGGACGGATTGAGAGGGAAAGACGGGTAGCCTGGCATAAGTTCGGAAATGTCATCGGCCTTCCGCTCCAGAGGAAAATAGTCGTAGATTTCGCCTTTTGAGAATACGATCATGCCCTCAGCCTCTTCCTTGGAATAGCCCATCGCATCTCCATAGCCGAACAGGTAGGCATAGAGAATCTGTGAGAAATCCGTGAAATCACAAGGCGGTACCGCAGCTTCGGCAAGCCCAGTGCCAGGTGCGATCGCGTCCGCGACCCTCTCCGGTGGAATGGACGCGATGACCGTCAGTCCCTTGACCGGTCTTGTCAAAGCCACGTAGAAGGTGTTGATGTTGTCAACAATCTGGAACTGCATTTCCTTCAGGCTGCCGTCCCGGAAGAGCGAGTCCTCATTTGAAGGTTTTCTCAGCAACACGTTATAGACACCGTTGGCGATTCCTTCAAGTTCTGTCCCCTCCACAGAAGGACGAGTCCAGTGCCTCTCGCTTCTAAAAAGACCGATTTCCTCAGCAAACGGAAAGATCACGTGCTGGAATTCAAGGCCTTTGGACTTGTGGACAGTCATGACCCTGACCGACTCGGGGTCGGAGGGAGAACTAAGTTTCGGATCCGCGTCCCGCCATGCCTTCAGGAATCCATCAATGGCGTTCCCATTCACGGCCACATAGTCCTGCACAAAGTCCATCAAAGCCTGGATGTACTGGGTCTCAGAGTCAAAAAGTTCCGGGTTTCTGTCCTTGAGAATGCGCAGGAACTGCTCGCAAAGGTCGGAAAGAGACATGCAGGACAGCTCGGCGACATCAATGTCCAGTTCCCCGGCAAGAAAAGATCCAATGGTGTCGTCCTCGTTCCCGACCGAGGACAAGAGCGACACAACCTGACGGGCCACAGCAGATGATTTCAATCGCAGCGAGTCATCAGAAATGACACCGATCCCGTTATCCATCAAGAACATGGCCACTTCCGAGCCATGCCGGTTGCTTCTGACAAGCACAGTGATCTCTCCGTACCTCGCCCCTGCCTCACGCACCTTGTTCACGGTGTCCAGGACAGCCTGCATCTCATCATCCTTGTCGCAGAAAACGACCTCGACGCTCCCGCCGGAGGCATCCTTCGACTTCACATGCTGCCTGGCATCCGAATAGATGTCGCGCACCTTGAAGTCCGACCCCTCACCCGACATGCTGTCCAGGACAGAAGAGGCATATTCAAAGAAACCATTGTTGAACTCGACAATATTCCTGAGGCTCCTGTAGTTGCTGTCAAGGGTTTCCTCCCCGCACCCGGTGAATTCTCCCTGCACCTCGCGCGCCATCATCCTCCAATCCGAGCCGCGCCAGCGGTAGATGCTCTGCTTCACGTCTCCCACAAGAAGATTTTCTTTTCCCTGCGCGGCGCTGTTCGCGATAAGCGGGCGGAAATTATCCCACTGGATCCGCGATGTGTCCTGAAATTCGTCCAGCAGGAAATGCTCGAAGCGCACACCCAGCTTCTCGTAGATGAAAGGAGCGTCAGTGCCATCGATGATATTCCTAAGAATGACATTTGCGTCATCCAGGCTCAAGACATTCTTTTCCTTCATAAGTGCCTTGAATTCCCTGTCCAGATCACCGGCGATGCCCAATTCATTCAGGAGCTTCGAGATTTTGGAAGCTGTTGAATAAACCTTATGCTTTCGGGAGAATATCCCGCAGTACCTCTGAAGCAGCGGCATCAGGCGTCCCTCCAGCGGAGCGAATCTCTTCAAGTCAGCCTTTCTGAACCACTTGCTGAAGTCCTCGCTGTTCTTGAATATGGTGGCGGACGGGTACGCCGGCTCATCATCAGACTCCGCGGCCGCACAGACATAGACAGAATTGAAGCACCTACGTGAAAAATCCTCGTTAGCCAGGCCTTCCTCCCCCGCCGCTCTGACAAAAGCCTTGGCAGCATCCCTCACCTCCTTGACGAACGAAGTCATCACCCCCGAGAGTGCCTTCTTCATCCTCGCAAGATTGTCTTTTGAATATTCTTTCTCCTCATCAATGCCATACTCCTCGACGGCAGCCCTGTGCTCATCAGATTTCAGGGTCATCGCGACTGCCTTGAGGTTATTCTCCAGATTGTAGCGCCTGCCTTTCTCCAGATCGTCCATCACGCTCTGTGTCAGCCAGCCAAGAAGTCCCTTGTCATCTACCGAAAGAGAATCCAGCACCCGGTCCACACTCTCTGAGACAAGCGACTCCCTGTCAAGCTCAACCTGATAGGCAGCGAACTGTCCTATCTCCCTGGAGAAGGCCTTGAGGGTTTGTTGAAAGAAGCGGTCAATGGTGCTTACCGCGAAAGCGCCGTAGTCGTGCAGGATGTCACAAAGCACGGTCTCAGACCTGAGCCTCAAAGCGTCCTCGGTTTTAAACGAAATGATAAGTTCATCATGATAAGGGGAATCCTTCGGTGACACGGCAAGCAGATGCAGTTCCTTTAAGATCCGGCTTTTCATCTCGTCCGTGGCCTTGTTGGTGAACGTCACCGCAAGAATGTGGCGGTAGGAATACCTCTCCTCATCAGAAAGCAGGAGCCTTATGTATGTCTTGGCCAGATTGAATGTCTTGCCTGATCCGGCGGAGGCCTTTAAGATTCTAATCATTTTCCTTCAACTTTATCTTCCACACATCATCTTCAACATTTTCTTCGCGACACTGTCATCGTCCGCAGATCATTCTGAAATCACAAATCTCGCAAGTCTTCTCCTCACCGGTGCGTTTGAACGGCACCTCAACGGATGCCACTTCAGAAAGAAGCCCATGGAGTCTCTCCTCAGTGAGCCTCATGAACTCATCGCTGACAGGAACCTCCTTTACGGGATCCGTAAACAGGTTTGCCGGAGGGTAGATGACATTGACCAGTCTCTTCCCTTTGCAATCCACTGACTCTCGGCAGAAAACATCGTAAAGGTAAAGCTGCAAAGCGATCTTGGGGCGGCCATCATTCTTGGGCCCGAACAAAGCCTCGACTATCCCGGCGGCGTTCTCATCAGTGATGTCGACATCCTTGTCCTCGACCTTGCCGGTCTTGTAGTCGACTATCCTGATCTCACCGGGCCTCAGGCTGTCCATCCGGTCAACATAACCGACAAAATGGAATCCGTCTATGTCGTGGAGAAATTCCCTCTCCAGCCCCAGGATCTCAAAGCCGTCACAGCCCGAGGTCCGCAAAAGTTCCACATCCCTCCCTATGGTCTTGACAACATATTCCACAATCACATCCTCAACCACCAAGTCCCTCCCCGTGACCTCAAGGGAATGAAGCTGCTCAAGAATCAAACTTTGGACAATTCCCTTAATGGCCATGCGTTTGCCAAGCAGTCCTGAAAGATAGGATTCAGTCACTTTGTTGCCTCCGGCCATGTCCCGCGAGTAAAGCCTCTGCATCGTACCATGATAGACATTCCCCAGCATGCCGGCGTCCAGATCCTCGGAGACCTCGTTCTGCCTGCGAAGTTTCTTTACTGTGGAATAATAGAACTTGGCGGGACAGTCAAGGTAATTCTTCAAAGCGGAAGCGGACAGCCTGGCCTTCCTGATGGTTTCGACATCCTCGGGTGTTTTCCCTATCTCCTTGGATGAAGAATCCCCGGACACGTTCGCTTTTACAAAACTCCGCTTGACAGGCACGTTGAAATGGTACTCAAGCTGTTTGATGTAACGGCTTTCCTCACCGCTTTTCATGCCCTCGGTCCTTGAATCATAGACCAACGTAACTTTCTCCGCCCTTTGGATCAACCTGTAGAAATAGTACGCCCAGACCGCGTCCTGATACTCGTAGGTAGGCAGGCCGAAACCCTTGCGCAGTTCAGGAGGGATGAATGACGAGCTGACACTCCGCCTCGGAAACATCCCCTCATTGCATGACAGGATCATCACCTGTCTGAAGTCCAATGCCCTGGTCTCAAGAGGCCCCATGATCTGGAGACCTTTCAGGGGCTCACCGTTGAAAGGAATCGACACAGGTCCCAGAAGCTGGTCAAGAAGCCTTACGTAAGTCAATGGCAGAACCTCCAGACCAGCAGCCTGCAGTTGGCTTATCGCGTTATAGGCAGCCTTGGCGAACTCCAGCTCGATCGCCATGGAAGGATCCCCCGCCAGCATCGGGGCAAGCCCTTTGATCAGTCTCTTCTGATAGTCGGCAAAGACCGAGATCTGCTCCTTCGACACCGCCTTTGGGTCAGTCACCGCCGGCCTGAACAGCAGATCAAAAACCGGCACGCCGGCAAGGTCCTCCTGCGGAATGTAGTACTTCATCCCGCCTTTGATCTCCTTGATCCTGGACCTCACCGCATCGTCTCCGTGCGTCACCTTTCTGAATATGCTTGACGAGAACAACGACCAGACCTGATTGTGGTAATAGTACCATTTTCCGTCTTTCCGCCTGATGTGCATCTGCATGGCCGAAACCAAGGTCATGAAATCGAAGAACGCACTGTCCTTCATCGGATACCCCATAGTGACGTTGATGTCCTTTATCTCTTCCGGAATCGAGTTCAGCACAGGAATCAGCAAGGACTCATCCGGAAGCACGACCGCGCACCTACTATCCTTGACTACGGACGGGATCAGTTTGGTCTGGCCGACAGATGACGGGACGCTTATCACCTCGACTTCAGGAGTTTCAAGTCCTTCCGGATCCATCTCGAAAGCCTGCGGGAAGTCCTTGATGTTCCGGGACATGAAGAAGGAGGACTTGTTCAGGGGATTCTTCACCATCTCTCCGGAATAATCCCAGCAGAATTCAGCCAGTCCTGCGTCACGCATCCGCCTCATGACCTTTTTTTCACACTCGTTCAAAGCGTTGAGACCGACAAAGACATATTCATTCACATCCCCGAACGCGGCGCTCAAAACGTCAGCAGCCGACTGCTGGTCAAGGCGCGACGCAAGTCCCCGGTAAACCATTCCTTCGTAGGCCAGCCCTTTGCCCGCAAGCCTGTCCCGGAAGCTGTTGTAAAGCGGCAGAAGAATATTCCAGATCTGCAGGAAGCGTTCCTTAATGTTCGGGTTGTCCGAGTTCAGGTTCACCGTCAGCCTCCCCTCGCCGCTGAAATGGCTGATGAAGCTCTCTATCGCCTTTCTCTGGTTCTCAGTAAGGTAGGAATATGAATCCTGAATCTCTTTGAACTCCGAAACGTTCGCGAACAGTCTAACCGGATCGACAAGATACTTGTCCACGTCATCGAAATCTCCAAGGATAACATCTCCCCAAAAGATGAACTCGTCAAGAGTCTCGTGCTTAGGATTCAGCTCTTTGTAGCATTTGTACAGATCCAGCAGCAGGTTAACCCTGTCCGCCGGATTGTCTCCGGATATCCTAAAAAAGAAATCATTGATCGTCAGCATCTTCGGGGCCACTATCGGAGTTCCGCCCGCCATCACGGCCTCTCCGAGGTACTTCTTGAAGAAGACCTGGCTCCGCCTGTTCGGAAAGATGAAGCACAGGTCGGAAACACCGTCCCGCGCCATATAGTGATCAGCCACTTGCTTTAGAAATGGTGTCATATCGGTAAGTTTTAACGAATATAACAAATAATTATTTAGGTGGCAAAGATAAGCCTGGCTTGTGCAAAAATACGGCACAAGTAATGATTTTTCATGCTTTTTCAAAAATTTATCCAATTTTTAATAATTCTATTTTACAAACTCGGATATTGGCACTAACTTTGCGGCGCTAAACATCGCGTTTATTATTTAATTTTGTTTGTCCTTTAAAAGATTTTGTTATGAAAAAGAAGTTTAGATGTCTGGTTTGCGGTTATATCTACGAAGGTGAGAACCCTCCTGCCGAGTGTCCTCAGTGTCATGCCCCCGCCAGCAAATTCGTTGAGATCAAAGATGAGGGCGGCAAGCCGCAGTGGGCCTGCGAGCACCACATCGGTGACGGAAGAGTAGAGGATCAGGAAGTTCTTCAGGGGTTAAAGGATCATTTCAACGGAGAGTGCAGCGAAGTCGGAATGTACCTCGCCATGAGCCGCCAGGCCGAACGTGAGGGCTATCCTGAGATAGCGGAGGCGTTCAAGAGGTACGCTTTCGAGGAGGCCGAGCACGCATCCAAGTTCGCTGAGCTCCTCGGTGATGTTGTCTGGGACACAAAGACCAACCTTGAGAAACGTTACCAGGCCGAGGCCGGAGCCTGCGAAGGAAAACTCGCAATCGCCACCAGAGCCAAGCAGCTCGGCTACGACGCCATCCACGACACCGTCCACGAGATGGCAAAGGACGAGGCCCGTCACGGAGCCGGCTTCTACGGCCTTCTCACCCGCTACTTCGGCAAGTAACGGTGGGGATCAATCCCCCTGACAACCAATATATTAAGCGGTTGCCTTTGGTAATTTCGAACCGAAGGCAATCGCTTATTTCATTACTTATCAAGCTATTACACATCACGCTTCAAAATATTCCGTCTCGCAACTCAGGGACATCTAAGATTCTCACAAGCACACGAATTTGAGGCGACGTTCGGTGGCGGAGAGGCAAACGTGGTTTCTGGACAAGGTCGCCGACAGGGTCGGGCACAAGGCGGACCTGAGGGCAGTCTTCGGCGGCAACATGCTCGGAGTTTAATGTACAATCTATGGCTTCAATCACGGAAGTTCACAACAATATCGACCATCTTACCCACTAACTTCTTCGACAAGTCACCGTGGGGTATAATTCATTGACCACAAACGCAATAAAGAATTGTCTTTAGTTAAGATCAGCTAAAGGCAACTCCCTATTTTGTTATCAATAAGCTAATTACGTAGCACGAACACTAAAATGCCGCTATAGGTCATCGTCGTCTGTGAGGCCGAAGTGGGCTGCGATGTCATCAGGGATGCCGCCGAGGTCGTTGCTGTAGTCGATCTCGTCCCGGACTTCCTCCATGGCGCGGCGGTCTTTCTTGGTCGGACAGCCGGCACCGGGGGCTCTGCGGAGAAAGAAGGTCTCGACGGGGGCCTCTCCGGAAGCGCAGTAATAGACAGCGAAACTTCCAGGCTGGTCGGAAAATATGTGAAGCCCCTCCTTCAGATTGAGTTTCGTGACCACAAACTCGGGACATGACGCCAGTTTATCACCAGGGATCGGCTCAGGAATGTATTTCTTAAAATCAATCAGATCGAAGGCTTCTCCAAGCAATAACTCCTCAGAGTAAAGCAGTTCCATACCTCAGTTATGGAGATTGAACACGAGTTCGGAACTCTCGGCTATCTCCACGATCTTTAGTCCGGGACCGGCTGCGAAGACAGTTCCGGGCTTTATCAGAAAAGCTTCACCCTTATGTGGCTTGGCAATATTCAAGACTTCCTTGACCGTCCCGTCCTGACACCTTGCGTAGAACTCGGCAGGATCAATGTCCCGGTTGAAGCCTAGCAGCAGTTCAGCTTCCGGAGCGGCCTCCTGAACGTACCAAATGGCGGTCCTGCCGAACGAATCGTACCTTTCGGCGGCAACGTCATCAGAAGCGTTCATCTGAAGCGGCTGCCATGCCTTGGCATCCATGACCTTCACCATCACGGGGAACTGAAGTCCGTAAAACTCAAGCACTTCATCCCCTGCTACAGTTTCCAGATATGTTCCCATAAGTTCGCTCAGGGTGTTTCCTCCGAACCAACCATTATCGATCATCAAGTCCTTGAATCCAAGGTCAGCAATCTGATAGCTGACATGCCCCCCAAGACACATCCGCACCGACCTGCGCCTTGACCTTGGCCACTAAGTCAGCATGAATCTTTCCATAATCAGCTAAATCAGCCCAACAAGATCATTCCACACACCTTGTACCGAAGCCGAAAACGCCATCACAACGCATGACGCGCAGACAGACAAGTATTTCATAATGGCACATCTCATATTCTGTATGAATATTTTCGTACAATGATAATCAAAAAGACGGCCACCGATTGCTCAGTGCCCGTCTTGGTAGAACGGCAAATCAACTTATCCAACCAGTTAATTGAAGATTTTGCCAAGGTTATAGAATACGGACAAAGGATGAAAATGCGAATTAGAGCATATTCAACAGAACATCATTGCCAATCAGAAATATTTATTTACCTTTGCAATGTTGTGTGAATAAGAAAGGCAACGAGTAAAAGCAGACATCTTTTCCCTAAAAGGGATGTCTGTTTTTTATTTTCCCCATACTACCGAGGGGGGTACTACAACAAGGGCGGCTCTGCTCTCTCGCCTTTCTTAATTAATTCACACAAAATGAGAGCAAGCCAACATCTTGTGATAGTCGCCATTGAGGTGGAGATTATCAGACTTGTCAAAGTGCGAGCCTACAAGCGAGTACGTTTCGGCAGGATTAAGAGAGTGCTCAGCCACTACAGACGTTATTAGGGTAATTTCTGTAGTCAGTCATCACTCTGAGCCGTAAGGCCCTCTGCTTCACCCCCTCGGTTTTTTAATTGTATCAAATCCCACACTGTATCAATACATCCTTTGAAAACCCTCTTGACACAGCAATGTTTCATATCACCTTAATCTCTTAGGCAAATCGGGCTTCCACGGGGTTCTGCGAGAGGTGAGGAGATAAAAGAAACGGACGCTGATTGCTCAGTGTCCGTCTTGGTAGCGGGGGAAGGACTCGAACCTCCGGCCTCCGGGTTATGAGCCCGACGAGCTACCAACTGCTCTACCCCGCGATGTTGGACTACAAAGGTAAGCATATTTTTCTGAAATGCAAAATTATTTTCAAAACATATATAAAAAACGGAATAATCTATGCGGATGACATTCTTGAATCGGCAATGGACAAGCGGTAGTCTCCTTCTGAAATTTTGCACGTTACAAAATTTCAGAAGGAGACTACCGCTTTGACGAATGCGGCAATATTCCTTACCGCGAGATATTCATAAACTCCTTCATTCCGGAAATGTCAGACTTCGTGAATGTTCTCTGCTCGCCCGAAGTAAGGTTCTTCAGCTGGATGGTGCCGGCCTCGGCCTCGTTGCCTCCGTTGATGGAAAGGAACGGTATGGACTTCTTTTCGGCGTAATCAAACTGTTTCTTCAGTTTGGACGGTTCCGGATAGACCTCTACGGAAACGCCCTCGGAACGCAGGGCAGCGGCGACAGGCAAAACATAACGAAGTTCTTCCGTTCCCATGCAGGCGAACAGCAAAGTCGTGCTCGATGCCAGAGACTTAGGGAATTTGTCCAAACCCTTGAGGACATCGTAGATCCTGTCCGCCCCGAAACTGATGCCGACACCGGACATGTCCGGAAGTCCGAATATTCCTGTGAGATTGTCGTAACGACCTCCTCCACAGATGCTTCCTATCTGGTAATCAACGGCTTTTACCTCGAAAATCGCGCCTGTGTAATAGTTCAGTCCACGAGCCAATGACAGGTCTATCTCAACAGGGCACCTCACTCCTGCGGCGTCAATCAGGCCGAACAGTTCCTCAAGTTCGTCAAGACCTTTGAGACCCGTCTCGGAAACCAGTCCTGAAGCGGAACCGCCGTTCATCAAGGAACGCATCGAAGCCAGTTTCTCGGAAGTCGAGCCGGACAATCTCAAGATCTGCTCTATCACTGCGATCGCCCCGTCGGTCAGGCCTTTCTCACGCATCTCCTCCTCAACGCTCTCCAGACCGATCTTGTCCAGTTTGTCGATCGCCACCGTGATGTCCACGACCTTGTCCGGAAATCCGCAGATCTCGGCGAAACCGGTAAGCACTTTCCTGTTGTTGATCTTCACGAGCACATTCACGTCCAGAAGGCCGAACACCTTGTCCACAATCTGCACAAGCTCAAGTTCATTGACCTGAGACTTGCTGCCTATCACATCCACATCGCACTGGTAGAATTCACGGTAACGCCCCTTCTGCGGCCTGTCTGCCCTCCAGACCGGCTGGATCTGGAAACGCTTGAACGGGAAGGATATCTCGTTCTGGTGCTGGACCACGAAACGGGCGAAAGGAACGGTCAGATCATAACGAAGCCCCTTCTCGCAAACCTCCTTGGAAAGAGCGGCGCTGTTCACTCCCCCGTCTTCCGTGCGGTAATCCTCAAAGTTGACCTTTGAGAAGCAGTCTCCCGAATTAAGGACACGGAACAGAAGCTTGTCTCCCTCCTCTCCATACTTGCCGAGCAAGGTTGAGAGATTCTCCATGGCCGGAGTCTCGATCTGGGCATAACCGAAAGCCTTGAAGACCTTCTTGATGGTGTCGAAAATATAATTTCTTTCGGCCATGCTCTGCTGACCGAAATCACGTGTTCCCTTTGGAATGGATGGTTTCTGGCTCATATTTATTTCTGAACTTTTTCGGCTTTGTAGCCAAGTTTCCTGATGACGTCGGCAAGAGTCTTCTCGCTGGTCTTGCGGTTGTCGTACTTGATTCTGATTGTCTGATCCTTGAGCGAGACCTTCAAATCCTTGACTCCTTTGACGAACGCCAGATTCTCATTGATCTTGTTCACGCACTTGTCGCAATGCATGTTGGTCGCGAACACAACCTCGCTGAGGTTCTTGTCGGCGGACTTTTCGGCGACATATTCAAAAACCGGGACATCCGCGAAAACGGAAGGCACAGCCAATGCAAAAGCAGCCAGAGCCATCAATAATACTCTTTTCATAAACACCTTAATATTATAGTGCAGTTTCCCGCACCAAGGTTCATCGTACAAAGATAGTGATTTAATTGTTCTTCGTCGCCCTCCAGAGCGTCAATCTCACGCCAACATTGATCCGGCGGCCCATAATCGGCCCCCAAACGCAGCTTGCGTCGAATCCGGGAGTCCATGGAGTCCACTCTCCAGCGGAATCGCGATCCCCGACCAGCACGTGCTTCTGAGTGAAACCAGTGATGTTCTCCACTCCGGCATAGATGTCAAACCCGCGGAAACGCCTGGTGATCTGGGCATAAAGCAAAGGATAGACAGGAGTGCGGCCATCAGAGTAAAGCAACGCGCCATCCTCATCCTTCAAATCTTCCATGAAGTCATACACCCTCGCAGAGCCGTTCACCGAAGCCGTGAAATCGAATATCCACCGGCTCAGATTGGTCTTGTACTGGAGGTTCAGCACCCCTTTGAAGCGGCTTAGCATCGGCTTCTCCACCAAATCGCCGACATAATTCTCCTGACGGGCGTTTGTGTAGCGCCCGGTCAAAGCGACAGTGAAGCGGTCGAAAGGCTCGACATTGAAATCAACCTGCCAGTTGTCTGAATATGACCGCCTGCCATCGGAATCAAAGAACCAGATGTCACGCCCGCTGTTCACGTCAGTACCTGACACCTCGTAATCCACCATCAACTGACGCGAGAACTGAGTGCGGAAATAATCGAAACTGATGTACGTCTTGGAAGGATCCACACCGAACGGCATGTAGAATGTCACATTTCCCCCGAACGTCCACGAATCCTCCAACAGCCGGTCCATACAATCGCCTTTCAGCATGCTGTGGGTGGACATCACTCCGATGTTGTCGGCGACCGGGTCGGCGTACCTCAATCCCCTGCCACCGTTCGCCCTCGCCACGAACCATTCCACCGGTGAACATTTCAAAGTCACCCTCGGCGCCACCTTGAACCCGTTCCCTTTGTACCAGTCGGCGCATAGACCGACTATGGATGTGAATATGTCTCCGGCATGGAACGTGTATTCCCCATAAGCGCCACCGAAGAAATGATCCGCGATTCCTGAATATGGCCGCAGAATATTCCCGCCCTCCGTCATATTCCACAGATTGCAGTCCAGCTTTGCGACATTCTCGTCAATATGGTCGAACGTGCCGGAAAGGCCGAGAGTAAAGTCATGGGAGTCATTCAACATATTCCTGTAGAGCAGGTTGACGAATCCTGACCGCTGGCTCGCGAGGTAGGATGACGCGCCGAACCATGAGTCGCTTTTCTGCCATGACCAATCCGCGACGGCGGCTATGCTGGCGGAACCGTCCTCACGAAGAGGCTTGCCGACTTTCAAATATGCATTCAGAATACTGTTGGAGATGTCGGTGCCCCAAGGGGTGCCGAACAGATATTCCTTGATGGTGGTCACTTCGGCGGTTGGTGAGTCCTGTCGAACCAACGGCTCGCTGACCGAAGCGGTCACTGAGCCTGTCGAAGTGACCGCCCAAGCGCGTATGCGATCCTTGTCATACCCGTCCATTCCTCCCTGGCGGCGGTCACGCACAGCCTTCACGCCCCAGCGCACCTGAAGCTCGGGCGTGTAGTAAAGCCACCTGTTGGCCACATTGAACTGCAACATCTTAGGGTCATCGCGGAAACCATCGTGGTTCATGTCGTAAGTCTTGAAGTTTCCGCTGACGTGCCCGAGAACAATCGTGTAGACGGCAGGGCTGAGCTGCCAGGCCGAAGTCGCGTTGAAATCCGCCTTGGTGTCGCTCATCATCGAAGCCTGGATGAAAAGCGGCTTCTCCTCCGTCGGTTTCTTGTGCTCAAGGTTGATCTGACCGGTCATCGACTCCAATCCATTAATCACCGACGGAGAGCCTTTCGCGATCTGGATGCTCTCCAGCCACGGTCCAGGAACGTAAGAGAGCCCGTATGGAGCCGTGATTCCTCTCATGACCGGGCGGTTCTCGTCCAGCATCTGGGTGTAGGTTCCGGAAAGCCCGAGAAGCCTGATTTGCCGCGCCCCGGTCACCGCGTCCGAATAGCCTACCGTCACGCTGGCCGAGTTCTCAAAACTCTCCGCCAGATTGCAGCAGGCCATCTTCTGAAGCCCCGAAGCGGAGATCAACTCGGTCCGCAAAGTCTTTCCCCGTGAGATGCTGTTGTCCTGATGCCCGACAAAGACAGTGGCTTCAAGACTGTCCTTCCTGTCCTTTAAAGCGGAAGTGTCGACTTGCTGGGCATAAAGCCCCGTGCACATCATCATAGACACCCCCAAAAACGAAAACAATTTCATACCATCATTAGGGCCATAGAATTTTACGCGTATAAAAAATAGGCCCGCCGATGCAAATATAATAATTGATTATTAAGAAAATGTTTAAATTTGCGATTAATTCTCCCAGAGAAGAAACCAAAACGTTTTCTAACAAAATGAACACAAAAGATTTTGCCAAATTGGTGCTTGCCGTGGTCTGCGGACTGCTAGTTTGGGGCATTGTGAAGTTCATAATGCTTTTCATGATGCTTGGGTCCATGATCGCCACAGCGTCTTCTTTTTCCGGTGGATCAACTGCATCTGTCCCTAAGGAAGGCGTTCTCCTGCTGGACTTGTCCAAGGTCACACTCGCTGAACAGACAAAGGAAAGCGATCCTTTTTCTTCTTTTCAAGGGAAAGAGACCTCGATTGTAGGCATTCTGGATGCAGTTACAGCGATCGACAAGGCAGCTGAGGATCCAGGTGTCGAATACATGCTTCTAAAGACCGACGGGATCAGCGAGCTCAGCAAGCTTGAGGAGCTCCGCAAGGCCGTGACAGATTTCAGAAAAAGCGGCAAGGCCGTGGTGGCCTACGGAGAGGCATTCACCTCCGGCAGTTACTACCTCGCTTCCGTGGCCGACAAAATCTACACTACAAGCCACCACGGCGGCAATAACTTCATGCTGGGATTGAGTGGGCAAATGATATTCCTGAAAGACTTGCTCGGCAGGCTCGGAGTGAATTTCCAGCTGATCCGGCACGGAAAGTACAAGAGCGCCGGCGAGATGTACGTCAAGAACGCTCCGAGTCCGGAGAACATGGAGCAGAACCAGGCCATGATCGACTCGATGTGGGAGACCGTGGCAAACGAGACAGCCGCAAGCAGGGGAATCAGTGTGGACTCTCTGAATCACTTCATTGACAACCTGTCCATAGAACTTCCAGAAGATATGGTAAATCACAACCTGGCTGACGCCGTCCTCTCCGTCGAGGAATTCAAGGACAAGCTCGCGTCGCTGGCAGGCAAAGACAGCTACAAGGACGTGAAATTCATCCCGTTCTGCGACTATGCCGCGGCCAAGGCCACACCGGGTCTGACCGCAAAGAAAAAGATCGCAGTCATCTTCGCGAACGGGAACATCGTGGACCAAAATGATCCTGAGAACATCAGCGGAGATCGTTTCGCATCCATCATCGCGAAAGTCCGTGCCGACTCCTCCGTGAAAGCCGTGGTCCTCAGGGTCAACTCTCCGGGCGGGACGGTGCTGGCCGCCAGCAAGATAAAGGAAGAGATAGACCTGACAAGAAAAACCAAACCGGTCATCGCATCCTACGGAGACTACGCAGCATCAGGAGGTTACTGGATATCAAACAGTTGCGATCACATATTCTCAAATGCCACAACCCTTACCGGATCAATCGGCGTGTTCTCGGCAATTCCTGAGTTCAGCGGGACAATCAAGGAGATCGCCCATGTCAACATTGTCCCCGTCAACTCACACAAGCACTCCGACATGATTTCCCTCACAAGACCTTTTGACGCCGAGGAAACCGCATGGATGCAGGTCTACGTTGACGACATCTACAACAATTTTGTCAGCATCGTGGCCGAAGGACGTGACATGACCGTCGAGGAGGTTGACGAAGTGGCACAGGGACGTGTCTGGACCGGCTCGGACGCCCTTAAAATAGGGCTTGTTGATGAGATAGGAACCTTGGAGGACGCCATCGCCTATGCAGCGCTGATGGCTGGAGACTCTGACCTCACCAAATGGGGAATAGCCTCCTACCCTAAGCCTTTGACGATTATGGAGCAGTTGTTGATGCAGTTCGGCAAGGCCTCCGATCCAGAGGAGACTGTGGCCAAAGCTCTTGAGGGAACGCCACTTGAAGGCGCCGCCAAGGAAATGGTCAATTGGCAACGGACATGGACGGAAGGACAAGGAGAACTCGTCTTCGCAAGGATGCCGTTCGAGATCAAGATCAGATAAGACGGACAACGGTGACGGAGGTGGATCCTTTCGTCACCTTGACGGAGTCATCGATTCGATGGCCGATCAATGCTTGAACATGAGAGCCTTCGCCAGCGATGACGAGGGCTTTTTCCTTTTCCTGGAGACTGAATTTGAGGTCAACGAACATGTCGCTGAGTTTCTTGCGGCCCTTCATTCCTAAAGGTCGCATCCAATCCCCTGGCCGCCATCGTCTGACAGTAAAAGGGCAAGGGAGATCAAGTTTGGTCTCACCAACGGATGTTTTAACATCATTCACATCGTCCGACACAGAGACGGAGAATCTTATTCCGTTGAATGAATATGTTCCCGGACCTTCTATGGTCAGTCCCCCCGCCTTGGCAGGCCCGGCGACGGGCGACACAGCAATTTCCCGAGCCGAAGTCACAGCGAGATATTCACCGGCAATGAACCTCCTGCCGCTGACGGAACCGCCACTTTTCAGGACAGAGGCAAGGTTGGCGACAACGGAAGAAGTGAATCCGAAAGGCTCCAGAAGACGGAAAAGGACATATTCCCAATTCTTCTTCGACGTGAGTCTCTTATGGTCAATCACCGGAAGTTCGTCAGAGTCAAACCGGACGACCTCCGCCGAAACCGAACGGACATATTCATCAGCAATGGATTGAACCTGGGCGAACCGCTCCATGTCCTCGTTCAACGTTATCAGGAACGACGGATTAAGCCTCTTGAAAAGCGGGAATATCTCGTTGCGGACGCAGTTGCGCTTGTAGGCGGAATCAGAGTTGGTGCTGTCCTCATGCCACCGCAGACCATGCGAGACCGCATATTCATGAATATCCTTCCTCGGGAAATCGAGCAGCGGTCTGATAATCAATGCATCTGAGCCAGGCAGGGGCGACTTGCGGCGCATTCCGGCCATTCCTTTCACCCCCGTTCCACGCAACATATTCAGAATCATTGTCTCCGCATTGTCGTTTGCATTATGAGCGACAGCAAGAGCTGCGAATCCTTGTTCCCGGCAAATCTGCGCGAACCAGCCGTAACGCAGTTCCCTCGCCGCCATCTCGATGCTGACTCCCTTTGAGGCGGCGTACCACGAAGTGTCAAAATCCTTCTTTATGAATATTACCCCATGGTTCTCAGCCCATTCCCTGACCAGATCCTCATCCGAATCACTTTCCTCTCCCCTCAGATGGAAATTGCAGTGAGCCAACGTGAAACCCACACTGGCGGTGGAGTTGAGAAACAGATCCGCCATGCACATCGAGTCCACGCCGCCGCTGACAGCCAAAAGGACCGCATACCCATCGGGAAGCAGCCCTCTCAAGATTCTGTCAAAACACTCCTGCATATCCAGGACTTCTATTTCTTGCTTGCGAACGTGTAGGAAAAGCCGAACTGGAGAGCCTGCGCGAACTGGATCCTCCTGCCGGTGCTGCCGTCCTTGTCCGTGATGAGGACAGTGTCGTCATAGATGAGGTTCGTGGTGATGTTCAGCGAGAAGAACCTGCTGAGTTTCCACATCATACGGGTGTCCCAGTTCACACGGATGTTCTGAGGATTCTTCAAGTAGTTGGAGAACAGGAGCAGATGCGTAGAACCTTCGAAGTTGTCATTCACCTTGACCTTCGCGTCGGCAGTCAGCTGGGCACCAAACTCAAAACGTGCTGACTTGTAATAATTTCCTGTCGTGTAATAGACGTTTTTGTCATCCTTTGCGTCAGGATACTCCTCCGTGTCCGCATATTTCTTCCTCCTCTCCATACCATAATTCTTCCTCAGCTTCTCGTTGCCTACTATCGTGAATCCACCCGTGACAGGCGCCATGTTGACAGTCAACCAATTGCTCGGCACCCAGTCGATACCAAGACCCAGATTGACCGTTCCCGGAGAAAGAATGCTGGACTTCAGCACCCGGGCGTCCCTCCAATCCTTGCCTGACGGTTCCTTGTCCTCCTCCACGGCAGGGGTCGGATAGTTGTAACCATTGGCGAACTGGCTGAGGAAGGTGAACTTGGCGGAATAGTTCAAGGTCTTGGTGGCCTTGTAGCCCCATGTACTCTCGAACAGTATCCGGTCCTTGTTCTTCTGGATGATCGGCTTGTCGGCCGAGTAGAGGAATCCGTAGTCCAGCTGGAGACGGTTGTTCCAGTACATCTCCCCCTTCTTCCACCTGGCGTTGCCATCGATGTAGGCGCTGAGAGCGTAGTTGTTGTAACCTCCCTTGGCCCAGTTTGTAAAGCTGCTCTGGACAAAGTTCAGGTTCGTCATCAGCGAGTTGGTCCAGTAGTTCGGCTTAGGGACGGCCACCTTTGTCTCCTCGGCCTGCGCCAGAAGCTTCGCGGCCTCGGCCAAGGCCGACTGCGTGTCCCTCATGGCGGTGTCAGTCTGAGCGGACACGGCGTGAGACACAAGGACCAGGGCCAAAGACAACGCGACGCGTCCTATTAAATTCATGTTCATAGTCAGTTTATTAAAATTAATCAATAAGAAATGGCGAACACCGCCCTCCGCTTCGAAGGTTTGCCGGAGTAGATGTCCTTGCCTTCCTCCTCACAGACAAAACTGTCCACAGGAATGCATCGGATAGTGGCCTTTGTCTCATCTTTGATCTTCTGCTCGGTCTCGGCGGTACCGTCCCAATGACAAAGCAGGAACTTGCCGGTTCCGATCTTGGCCTTGAACTCCTCCCAGTCATCGCACTTCTCGACGTGCGACGCGCGGAAATCGAATGCTTTCCGGTAGATGGTCTTCTGGATGTCGTCCAACAGAGCGGCGATCGATTTGTCAAGGCCTTCAAGAGCAACCGTCTGTTTCTCAAGAGTGTCCCTTCTGTGCACCTCGACCGTACCGTTCTCAAGGTCGCGGGGACCCATCGCCAGACGTACAGGAACTCCCTTAAGCTCCCACTCGGCGAACTTGAAACCCGGGCGCAGGGTGTCGCGGTCATCAATCTTGACGGTGTGTCCCTCTGCCTCCAGGGCTTTCTTCAACTGCTCCATCTTCTCAAGGATTCTGCTGTGATCCTCCTCGGTCTTGTAGATCGGGACCATGACGACCTGGATAGGAGCGAGGGCCGGCGGCAGGACGAGTCCGTTGTCGTCACCGTGAGCCATGACAAGGGCTCCCATAAGCCTTGTGGAGACGCCCCATGAAGTGGCCCAGACATACTGCTGCCGGCCTTCCTTGTCGGTGTATTTCACATCGAATGACTTCGCGAAGTTCTGGCCGAGGAAATGCGAGGTTCCGGCCTGAAGAGCCTTTCCATCCTGCATCATCGCCTCGATTGTTAGTGTGTCCAGCGCCCCGGCGAACCTCTCGTTCGGGCTCTTGTGTCCCACGATCACCGGCAGGGCCATAAACTCACGGGCAAACTTGGCATAGACTTCGACCATCCTCTTGGCCTCTTCCTGAGCCTCCTGCGAGGTGGCGTGGGCAGTGTGCCCCTCCTGCCAAAGAAACTCGGCGGTGCGGAGGAAAAGCCTGGTGCGCATCTCCCAACGGACCACGTTGGCCCACTGGTTGCACATGATCGGAAGATCCCTCCAGGACGTGATCCAGTTTTTATAAGTGCTCCAGATGATAGTCTCTGACGTAGGCCTTACAATAAGCTCTTCCTCAAGTTTAGAGGACGGATCCACTACAATCCCGTTGCCGTCAGGGTCGTTCATCAGCCTGTGATGGGTGACGACGGCGCATTCTTTTGCGAACCCGGCCACATGCTCAGCCTCCTTGCTGAAGAAAGACTTGGGGATAAAAAGCGGGAAATAGGCGTTCACCGCGCCGGTCTCCTTAAACATATTGTCAAGCACATGCTGCATCTTCTCCCAGATCGCATAGCCGTACGGTTTTATGACCATGCACCCCCGGACCGCCGACTGCTCCGCCAAGTCAGCCTTCACAACCAGATCATTGTACCACTGAGAATAGTTCTCAGACCTCTTCGTCACTTCTTTTGCCATTATTCTTTTGCTGTTTTTGTCATTTATTCTTATAATTGTGCAATATTCGCAAAGGTATGGATTTTGTTCAACAAGGACATTTGCGTGGCCGATACCTTAGAATATACGGCCACGAAGTTACGAATTAATTGTCAAATATAGGAGATTCAGAAATGAAATCACGCACATTACTCTTTATCTCGGCGCTTCTGGCACTGACTTCGTGCGGTTCAGCGGCGCGGCTTGCATCCGATGCTTCCAGACAGAAGTATCAGGACGGAATCTACTATACATCCAAGTCGAAGGTTCACCAAGCCGGGGAGACCGCCACCCCATCCAACGATGAGGAGACCGACCTTCTTGTGGCGAAGACAAAAAACTCACCGATCTTCATGAGGAGCGGAGAGAAGGCCGACACTCTGTTCATCCCGGACGACAAAGCGGCGAGAATAGATTTCAACAAAACCAACAACACCACTTCCGTCTACCTCTACGACAACGGATTCGACACCTGGGCGGCATACCAGCCTTGGTACGCGACTTCATGGTACTCTTGGAACCGTCCTTTCTACACCTCAATCTATTGGGGAGCGAACCCTTGGTACTATGGCGGATGGTACACACCGTGGTACTATGATCCATGGTTCTATGGTTATTCCTGGACATGGGGCAACCCATGGTATTGCAGCGGATGGTACGACCCTTGGTACTATGGCGGATGGTACGGTGGTTGGTATGGAGGCTGGTACGGCGGATGGCCCGATCCGTGGTATAATGGGGGATGGGGTCACGGACCGCATCACTTCCATGACCGTGACTTCTTCGGTCCGGGCAGCGGCAGAGTATACACGCCGAGGCTGTCCACGACAGGATCCGCCAGAAGAAGCGGCATCGGCTCCGCATCAAGGAGCGCAGGAGTGAGAAGTTCCTCCATGACCAGATCCAGAAGCGGTGCCGGATCGACAAGATCCTCGATGTCCGCATCGACGAGGTCTTCAAGCATCGGTGGACGAACAAGCGGAACAAGGTCATCAATATCTTCGGTGAACAGGTCGGCTTCCTCTTCTGTAAGGTCGTCATCTGCCAGATCGTCATCCGTCAGGTCATCCGTGGGAAGCGTTTCAAGGGCCGATGGCTCATCGTTTGGAACCTCGACAGGTTCTTCATCCGCAAGGTCATCCTACGGCACCAGCCGCTCTTCGTCATCATCGACCATATACTCAAGACCTGCAAGCAGTAGCAGAAGTTCAAGCGGATCGTCATCAGGAAACTATTCCGGAGGAAGCGGCAGCAGAAGTTCTTCAGGCAGTTACAGATCATCCGGATCGTACAGGTCATCCTCAAGCAGGGGCTACTCATCCAGTTCTTCATCAAGGAGTTCCAACAGTTACTCGACAAGCAGAAGCTCCTCAAGCTCATATTCTTCGGGCAGCTCAAGCCGTAGCGGCGGCTTTTCAGGAGGCGGGTTCTCCGGCGGTGGATCATCCAGAGGCTCCGGTGGATCCTACAGTGGAGGTTCCAGAAGCGGTGGCGGAAGAAGATAACCATTAAAAGCAATTGAAATGAGAAAGGCAATATTCACTGCGCTCGTGTCATTGACAGCGGCCACAGCCGGGGCGCAGACAATGTACGACGGGCTGACATTCAGCCAGAACAACTACTACGGAACCGCAAGGTCGATCGGAATGGGCAACGCGATGACCGCCGTCGGCGGTGACCTTGGCTCCATCGGCATCAATCCCGCGGGATCGGCGGTGGCGGGATATTCCCAGTTCACGATAACGCCGAACCTGACGATGAGTTCGATGAACGCGTCCTACAGCGCCTACCACCCGGTCGGAGGAAGTGACAAGTTCATCAACGGGCAGGCCAAGAATCTGACACGGTTCTCTTTGCCGAACTTCGGCACCACGATCAATTGGGACACGGGGAACAGAAGCGGCCTTACGTCCGTCACTTACGGAATCATCGTCAACGGCACGAACAATTTCACCGGTCAGATGCTGGCTGGAGGACAGAACGACAAGACAAGCTACCTCAGCGCGATGGCAGTCGGCGCGGACGAATTCAATTCAGGCTTCCTGAATGGTTACCTCGACGCCGATGGGAACAAAATTGACATTTGGGACAATGCCTATTACGAGAATGACGGCAGGAATATGCCCGCTCCCTGGAACGCCATCGTAAACGCGCAGGCCGGAGCGATAGCCAACTACGGAAGCGACCTTGATCCAGGCTACCCGTACCGCTACATCGCGGCCACAGAACGCTACTACCCAGTCACGGCGCAAGATGTCAAAGACGGCTATTACACCCTTCAGGACGGAGACCACATCGATGCCGAGGGTTATGTCCTGGACAAGGACGGAAACGGAATCTACAACGTCTTCCTCGGAGGTCCGCTGAACCAGGCATACGGGCGCAAGGTCACAGGAAGCAAGTACGATGTACTGTTCAACGTGGGTCTGAATTTCAGCGAGACCTTCTTCGTGGGGGCCAACCTAGGAATAACGTCACTGAACTATAGCTTTGATGAATATTTCAAAGAGGCGGCCGTCGATCCCGAGGATTTCCTCACGGAATTCGAAAAAGGCAACACCTACTTCAGCGACTACCGTGCACGTTACTCCTACACTGCCGAAGGAAGTGGAATCTATGGGAAGTTCGGATTCCTGTGGAGGCCGGCTGACGGCATCCGTGTGGGGGCGGCCGTACAGACTCCAACCTTCATGGAGATCAACGAGCGTTGGCGTCAGGACGCGAACGTGAACTACACCGACGCCCAGTACAATGGTTCGGCCCAGACTCCTGAGGGAGAATATTCCTACATGATCCGTTCGCCGTACAGGCTCAACGCCGGAGCGGCGTTCACATTCGCCGGAATGGCCCTTCTGAGCGCGGACTACGAGATGGCTGACTACAGCACCATGAAGTTCATGAGCAAGGAAGGCAATTGGGACAGTTCTTTCGATGACGTGAACGACGAGATCCGCGACTGCATGGGTGTTTCGCACATGGTAAGGATCGGTGCGGAGTTCAAGCCTGTGCCGGAATTCGCGGTGCGCGCCGGCTACAATTTCACCACTACACCGGAATACACCTTCGACAATGGAAAAAAGACGGAACTGAAAGACAGGATCAACGCATTCTCGGTAGGCCTCGGATATTCATCAAACGGATCGTTCTTCGCGGACCTCGCCGCAAGGCTTACGATGCTGTCGGATGAATATATCTCCCCTTATGCAGACTACCTTGACGATGTGGCGTCTCCGATGATCCTCAACAAGAGGAACATCTACAGCATCACGGCGACGTTCGGGTGGAGGTTCTAAGCTGAAATTATAGCCATTTCCGCAAGCTCGGCTGACAAAAAGGGTTCTACAAATTTTTGAGATAGGAAATCGAATCGGGACCTTCGTTGAACAGAAGGTCCATTATTGAAAGATTCGGAACGAAACCGTACTTTCGGGCGAAGACCTGGAAGTACGGTTTTTCCAGATTCAGGTCTCTCAATATTCTGTCAGGGCGTTTAGGATGGATTACCTCACGATAGTCCAGACCGTATATTCCCGTGTCCACAGGAATCTCACGGGAACGGACAGGGACATATTCATCGGTCACCCTGAGGTCAACGGCGATGCCGGTCTTTCGAAGGAAGAACTTGATTATTCGGACATTCAGATCAAAAAGGGTCGAGGGACGCGTATCCAGAGCCGCGAAGAGCTCATCCTTGTAGTACTCAAAATAAGCGGAAGATTCGTAGGCCGACGCGATCGCCCGCTCGGTACGGACCAGCCAAGGAGTCGAGTAGTCCACCTTGATCTCAGTGATCGGCAATTCATAGGTCCCGCCTTCGTGGACAATCGGAAAGTTCAGGCTCTGAGGGCCATCGGCGGCATAGTAACGGAAGCGGTTCCGCCAGGATTGCTTCTGGTAATGTTCACATGCCTCAAGGTAAACGACAGAAGGCTTCACCCTGTCCCCGGACAAGATGAAGTCTCTGGCCATCAGTGCGAAATAGCTGATCGGCGGGAACCAGGCCACACTAAGCAGAACGGCCTCCTCCCCAGGCCTATTCAAATTCTCCTTTCTCGTGGGAGTCGTTGGCCCTGATGATTCCACGCTTTGAGCTTCTTATGAAATTCAGGATTGTGTCACGCTCCTCGCTTGGAGGGAATCCGGCCTCGACCTTGGCGCAGCCGTCGGTGATGTTGTAGCCGGAGAAATAAATCGTGTCGTAGATGTCCTTGATGTTGCGGACAACCTCGGAAGAGAACCCACGGCGACGCAAGCCGACGATGTTCACGCCCGAGTAGCAGATCGGGTCACGTCCACAGAGCACGTAGGGCGGGATGTCCTTGTTGATCTTCGACATTCCTCCGACCATGGCATGGCAGCCGATCTTGGAGAACTGATGGGCCTTGGCTCCGCCTCCGATGATGGCCCAGTCATCCACGACCGTCTCTCCGGCTATGCCCACGAAACTGACAAGGATGCAATGGTTGCCGACAACACAGTCATGCGCCACATGGACGTAGGACATCAGCAGGGTGTTGCTTCCGATCTTTGTGACGCCCTTTCCACTGGCTTTTGTGCCTCGGTTGATCGTGACGCATTCGCGGACCGTGACATTGTCCCCTATCTCGACATACGTCACTTCCCCCTCGTACTTAAGATCTTGCGGGATGGCGCCCACAACGGCTCCGGGAAACACCTGGCAGTTCTGTCCCATCCTTACGTACGAATAAATCATCGCGTGAGGATGAATCTTGCATCCGTCACCGATCTCCACATCTTCATCGATGAAGGCGAAAGGGCCGATCTCGATGTTGTCGCCGAGTTTGGCGTTAGGGCTGACTGACGCCAGCGGTGAAATTTTGTTCATATGTGAATGTTTTATTATCGGTTTCTCTCACGGATCGCCGCAGCCGCCCGTGTGTTGATCGTGTGTCCCGGCTTATAGGCGGAGACCCTTGCCTTAAGATAGCCGCCGGCAAGCCTCAAGTCTCCGATCAGATCCAAGAGCTTGTGCCTTCCGCACTCGTTAGGAAAATGAAGCTTGAGATTGTTAAGGTAGCCGTTCTCGTTGATGGAAAGCTTCGGGACTTTAAAAAGGGCGGACAGCCTCTCCACCTGTTCGGGTTTCACAGGATGCTCTACGATCACAATGGCGTTGTCGACATCCCCGCCTTTCACCAAATTGTTCTGGAAGAGGTATTCAATCTCATGGAAGAACACGAAAGTCCGGCACGGTCCGATCTCACGGGCATAGTCGGTCGACTCATCCCAGTGCGCTGTCTGGATCCCGAGTACCCTTGATCCGAAATCAACGGTAATGTCAATCGAGGGAGCATCGGATGGCGTGATCCTCACCAATGATCCGGTCTTCTCGTCACGTATCTCAATCTCCTCAGGGACAGTGACATACTTTCTGTCCGCGCTCTGTTCTTCAAGTCCTCCGCCGGCGATGGCCTCGACATAATGGCGCGCGCTGCCGTCCAGGATAGGGACCTCGACATTGTCAATCTCTACTATGGCATTGTCCACTCCCATCCCGGTAAGCGCGGACATCAGGTGCTCAATTGTCGAGACAGAAGCCTCACCTTTGGAGATGGTCGTGCTTCTCGCTGTTGAGGACACGTTTTCTGCCAAAGCCTCCACCAAAGCTTCTTTGCCCAGATCCACCCTGTGGAAGACTATTCCTGTGTTCTCCGGAGCCGGTTTGAGAACCATTGTCGAAATCCTGCCGGTGTGAAGTCCTTTCCCATGGAACAGATGTTCACCCGCAAGGGTTTTTTGCTTATAAGAAGTCATAATCTAACTTTTGCAGGCTGCGTAAAACACAGCAGTCCGCAAAGATAGCAATGATTTTTGAATATTCAAGGATTAGCTCGGCACTTAGTGGCTATCGGCTGCTATTCCTCACCCTGCCGCTTGAAGACAGCATAGCTGCGGAGATAGTTCTTCAGCGGGAGGGCCGGAGAGCCTAGGAGCACCTGTCCTGGCTTACGAATATTCCCGATGACACCGCACTGGGCCCCGATCGTGGTGTTGTCGGCTATATTCAGATGCCCGGCAATGCCGACCTGACCCGCCAGAATGCAGTTCTTGCCGATCTTTGTGGAGCCGGCGATGCCGCACTGGGCCGCCATAACGGTGTTGTCGCCGATCTGGACATTGTGGGCGATCTGGCATAGATTGTCAATCTTCACTCCGTTGCCGATGACCGTAGACTCCATCTCGGACTTGTCGATGGTCGTACCGGCTCCGATCTCGACATTGTCGCCGATGACCACATTGCCTATGTGCTCGATCTTCTCCCATGTCCCGTCGGGAAGCGGGGCGTTGCCGAATCCGTCCGAGCCGATGACGGCATTGGCATGGATGATCACATTGTCGCCTATCACCATTCCGGGATAGATCACGACCCCAGGGTAAATTATGCAGTGAGACCCTATCACGGTGTTGTCACCGACATAGACATTCTCGTAGATCTTTGTGTAGTCTCCGACCTTGGCGTGGTGCCCGACGTAAGAATGACTGCCCAGATAGACCTTCTTGCCGAATTTCGTGGTGAGGAACCACGAGGAACGGAAACCCCGATGTCTTTTGTCGGTACGCTTCTGAGTAGAGACGTATTTAAGAAGGTCAGCCAATGATTTGTAGGCATCATCGACCCTGACCAAAGTGGAGATCACAGCCCCCTTGGGAGCGAAGTCCTTGTTGACCAGCAAGACACTGGCCCTGCATGTGTAGACGTATTTCTCGTACTTTGGGTTGGCGAAAAAGCACAACTGTCCAGGTTTTCCATGCTCGATCTTGGCAAAGGATGTGACTGTGGCCTGCGGGTCACCCTCAACGGTTCCCTTGAGCACCTGAGCCAATTGCTTAGCGGTAAATTCCATCTTTTCTGGCGTTAAATTCTTCTAAATCTTCCAATACAGTTTGCAAAGAAAGCAATTTATTTTCATTTTCACTAAAATATTCTTATCTTTGCATCGTTGTGAGAGATAGGGGACGAAGGCGTCTCCTGTCTTTTGTTTTGTAAGACCAACGCCTTATGCAGAAAGAACAAATCATCGACAGCATTGACGAGGCCGTGCGGAGCCGCGGATGCTTCCTCGTCGATGTCAGCGTCGGCAAGGACAATGACATCGAGATCACAATAGAGAAAGAATATGGCGATGTAGGCCTCGGGGACTGCGTCAGCGTCAACGACGCCTTCATCGCCATATTCGACAAGGAAGCGGAAGACTATTCCCTGACAGTGACTTCCGCCGGGCTTGACCAACCGTTCAAGGTACTCAGGCAATTTCAGAAAGCCGTCGGATCAGTGGTCGAGGTCAGCCTCAAGGGCGGGAAAAAGATAATCGGGGTCCTGACAGAGGCTGATGAGACAGGAATAGGCCTGAGATATTCACAAAAAGAGGCGGTCGAAGGAAAGAAGAGGAAAGAGATGGTGGAGCATGAGGATCATTTCGGATCCGGGGACATCAATTCCGTCGTGCCGCACATTGTGTTCAAGAAATAAGCATCAAGATTATAAGCATGGAAAAGAAAGAAGAAATCACTCTCATTGACGCCTTCAAGGACTTCAAGGAGGAGAAGAACATCGACAGACCTGTGATGATGGGTGTGCTAAAGGACGTGTTCCTCACCCAGATAGCCAAGACCTATGGTTCAGCGGACAACTTTGATGTCATCATCAATGTGGACAAGGGAGACTGCGAGATCTACCAGAATTTCGATGTCGTGGAGGAAGTTGAGAATCCCAACACGCAAATCACACGCGAGCAGATAAAGGCTGAGACAGGAGATGATGACTATGAGATCGGTGATGTGTACACCAAAAAGCTCTCCCTGGCTTCGTTCGGAAGAAGAGGGATCCTGAACATCAGGCAAAACCTTCAGGGACGGATCATGGACATCGACAAGGCAAATGTCTTCAAAGCCTATTCGGACAAGGTAGGCGAGATCTTCACGGGCGAGATCTACCAGACATGGTCCAAAGAGGTCATTATACTTGACGAGGACAACAACGAGCTGCATCTGCCCAAGGCCGAGCAGATTCCCGGAGAGAGATTCAAGAAGGGCGACACCATCCGCGCCATCATCAAGAGCGTGGAGATGAAAAACAACACAACCCCTTACATCACTCTCTCAAGAACCTCCAATGAGTTCCTTGAGAAGCTCTTCGAGCACGAGGTTCCAGAGATTTTCGACGGTCTCATCACGATCAAGAAAGTGGTCCGCGTCCCGGGCGAGCGCGCCAAGGTGGCTGTTGAGTCCTATGACGAGAGGATCGACCCTATCGGAGCCTGCATCGGTGTGAAGGGATCCAGGATCATCGGAATCGTACGCGAGCTCCGCAACGAGAACATCGATGTGCTCCAGTGGACGAACAACACACAGCTTCTAATCCAACGTGCCCTCAGTCCGGCAAGGGTCTCCTCCATAGACCTCGGAAACTCGGACACGGACAAGATCAAGGTTTACATGCAGCCTGACGAGGTTAAGAAAGGCATCGGCCGCGGTGGATGCAACATCAAACTGGCCGGCATGCTTGTGGGAAGAGAGATCGAGGTTTGGAGAGAACTTCCAAAGGACGAGAACCAGGAAGAAGAGGACGTCCTGCTCAGCGAGTTCAGCAACGAGATTGACCAATGGGTGATCGACCGTCTGGAAGCCATCGGATGTGACACCGCCAAGAGTGTCCTCGCATTCACGCCGGAGGACATCGCCAAGAGAGCCGACCTCGAGGATGAGACCGTGGCGGAAGTGTTCAGGATCCTCAGGGCGGAATTTGAGGAATAATCACGGCCAGATAGCGAACAATCAATAACTAAAATGGGGGTTGAATATGGCAGAAATCAGATTAAGCAGAATAATAAGAAAGTATAATGTAGGTCTACAGAACCTTGTTGACTTCCTGAACAAGGAAGGCGTCGAGGTCGAGGCCGATCCAAACGCCAAGGTCTCAGAAGACCTTCTTCCGGCGATAGAAAAGCAGTTCGCGAAAGATCTTGTGGCCAAACAGGCAGCGGAGAAAGTCGACATCAAACTCAACGAAATACTTGTGAAGACCTCAAAGAAGCAGCAGGACAGCGCCAAGGAGGAAGAGGAGGAACCTGTCAGGGAGACCGTCATCAAGACGACAATCTTCACTCCCGCCGCGCCTAAGCCCGAACCTCAGGCAGAGCCCGGGAAAACGGTCGGGCAAAAGGAAGAGGCGCAGACCACGCAGACAGCGCAGGCACTTCAGCCAAAGGATACCGTTCCCGTTGAGGAGCCGGCAAAGGAACCGGAACAGATGGCGGCACCGGAGGAGAAAACCCCCGCAATAAAAGAAGAAAGCAAAACGGAAGAGGTCGTTGAGATCAAGGCGGAAGCCAAGCCGGAGACAAGACAGGAAGCCAAGCCGGAGATCAAAAAGGAAAAGCCCGTCACCGACATCGTACCCGAGCCTACAACCCCAGCTTCAGGGAAAAATGTCCGTAACGGAGAGAGGCCGCTGGGCAAGCATGAAAAGAAGCTTGCCGCCCGGCAAAGAGAGGAACAACAGGCCAAAGCCAGGAATCAGCAGCCACAACAGGACGGACATCCTCAAGCCAAGGAAGAAAAAACAGCTGATTCCGGTTCCGCTCCCGGACTTAAGGTTCTGGGCAAGATTGACCTGTCCCAGTTCGAGCCTAGGAAAGGCAACAAGAAGAGGGAGCGGATCGCAAAGGGAAGCCAAAAGGTCGATGTGGCGAAGGAAGGCAAGCAAGCCGACAACAATTCGCGCAAGGACAAGAACAAGAACTCCAAACCATCCCAGGACCAGGGGAAGGGCGGAAAGAAGCGGAACCGTGGAGCGGACCGCTTCAAGCCGGCGATGACCGAGGAGGAGCAGGAGGCGATACAGAAGGAGATCCAGAAGCAGGTCAAAGAGACCTACGCAAGGATGAATGACAATAAGAAGAACAACTTCGGAGCCAAGTACAGAAAAGAGAAGAGGGAGTTGGCCGCCGCCAAGTCCCAGGAGGAGATGGCACAGGAGATAGCCGACAAGAAAGTTCTGAAAGTCACAGAGTTCGTGACCGTGAACGACCTTGCGACCCTGATGAACAACACTCCTGTCAACGAGGTCATCAAGGCGTGCATGGATCTGGGTCTGATGGTGTCCATCAACCAGAGGCTCGATGCCGAGGCGCTCGTGCTTGTGGCCGAGCAGTTCGGCTACAAAGTCGAGTTCGTCACGGCGGACCTGACCGAGGAGATCGAGGAGACCAGCGAGCACGCCGACCGTGAAGAGGATCTCGTTCCAAGGCCGCCGATCATCACCGTGATGGGGCATGTGGACCACGGAAAGACCTCGTTGCTCGACTATATTCGTAAATCCAATGTCATAGCGGGCGAAGCCGGTGGAATCACCCAGCACATCGGCGCCTACAACGTGAAACTCCCTGACGGAAGGCGCATCACCTTCCTTGACACCCCTGGACACGAGGCGTTCACAGCCATGCGTGCCCGTGGAGCCCAGCTCACCGACCTCGCGATCATCATCATCGCGGCGGACGACGCCGTGATGCCGCAGACAGTCGAAGCCATCAACCACGCGCAGGCCGCCGGAGTGCCTATGGTGTTCGCCATCAACAAGATCGACAAGCCTGGGGCTCAGCCGGAGAAGATTTACCAGCAACTTGCACAAATGAATATCCTCACGGAGGCGTGGGGCGGGAAATACCAGTGTCAGGAGATTTCCGCCAAGAAAGGAACCGGTGTTGACAAACTTCTGGAGAAGGTTCTTCTGGAGACGGACCTCCTTGACCTCAAGGCCAATCCGAACAAGAATGCTGTCGGAGCGGTCATAGAGTCTTCGCTGGACAAGGGCCGCGGCTATCTTGCCACAGTCCTTGTGCAGGACGGAACGCTCCACACCGGTGACATGGTGCTGAGCGGAAGCTACTACGGCCGCGTCAAGGCGATGTTCAACGAGCGCGGACAAAAGGTGAAGGACGCAGGCCCTTCCACGCCGGTCTCCATCCTTGGTCTCAACGGAGCCCCGAGCGCAGGTGACAAGTTCAATGTCATGAGCGATGAGAAGGAAGCCAAGGCGATCGCCAACAAGCGCGAGCAGCTCCTGCGCATCCAGGGCATCAAGACCCAGAAGCACATGACCCTTGAGGAGATCGGACGACGGATCGCCATCGGCAACTTCAAGGAGCTCAATGTCATCGTGAAGGGTGACGTGGACGGATCAGTGGAGGCTCTGTCCGACTCACTCATCAAGCTTTCGACCGAGCAGGTTCGCGTGAATGTTATCCACAAGGCTGTGGGAGCGATTTCAGAGTCCGATGTGATCCTGGCAGAGGCTTCGGACGCAGTCATCATCGGCTTCCAGGTACGTCCTTCGACCGATGCAAGGAAACTCGCTGACGAGCAGGGAATAGAAATCCGTCTCTACTCCGTCATCTACGACGCGATAAATGATGTCAAGGACGGTATCGAGGGTATGCTTGAGCCGATCAAGAAGGAGGAGATCACCGGAACGGCGGAGGTCAAGCAGACCTTCAAGATCTCAAAGGTCGGAACGATCGCCGGCTGCCTTGTAAGGGACGGCAAGATCGCCAAATCCTCAAAATGCAGGCTCATCCGTGACGGCATTGTGGTCTACACCGGTGAGTTGGCATCCCTCAAGAGAGGCAAGGATGACGCTAAGGAGGTCTCCGCCGGAATGGAATGCGGCATCGGCATCGACAAGTTCAATGACATCAAGGTCGGTGACAGCATCGAGGCGTTCGTCATCACCGAGATCAAGCAGAAGCTTGACTAAGGGCTGTTGACAAAACGTTCTTGGTAATATTTTGGCGGCCATATTTCAGATGGCCGCCATTATTGTTCAACGAGGTGTCCTCGGCCGTCTCGTGTCGGCGGACTACGGCGAGCACGGGGACCATGTCAGACCAGACTCATATGACTATGGGTACAACTTGATATCTGACGGGCGCAGATGCTTCCGGCAAGAGACATCGTTTTTCAATAAAATAGACCGGCCTCGATTTTTTTAGGCCGGTCTCTTGGTTGTTTACTTGTCTGGCTTTGTCAGGCAGAAGGCAATATTCGTGTTAATCAATAATGATAGGGGGGGGGGGGGGGGGAACAAAAATCCCCCCCATTTAGTCCGATTTACATTAAAATCTGCTTTATTTAACAATGACTTCACATTTTTCACACGAATAGACTCGCACTAGTTTCTTGAATCGAGGAACATACACTGAGCAGAATGCCAAATCTATCCCTCTATGTTTTTCGGTACTGGTTATAACTTCCATACTAAGTATTTCACCTCTTGAACTGGCAATAATTATTTTTTTCACAAACATCCATTCAATGCTAAACTCCCCAGTCTTGTCATTGCAATAAATTCCTGTTTGATCAAAAACGACTTTCCAATCAGGAAAAGATAACATCTCTTTAACGTCCCGAAATAAAATATCATGACTATAATTAGTCGTCCCTACTTAAGTGAAAACAAATTGATATTCAGCGAAATAAGTTCGAAAATTGCTTGATTTATTTGCAGAAAATGCTTATCTTGTAGCCGTAAACCTGCAAAAAATTGAACGCATGATAGGCAAAACACCAACAGAGCATCAGATGTCCATCTTTGAGGTGGCGTTGGAAAGTTTCATCGACATGAACCACGAGCTGGTCCTTCTGTCCAGACAGATAGGCTGGGCTGAGGTGGAGTCGGACTTCGCGAAGTACTACTGCGCCGACAACGGCCGTCCGAGCGTTCCCATCCGCACGATGGTCGGGATGATGCTGTTGAAGAACATCTACAACCTGAGCGATGAGGGAGTGGTCGCGCGTTGGGTGGAGAATCCGTACATGCAGTACTTCACCGGAGAGAAGGTGTTCCGTAAACGCCCTCCGATGGACCCGATAGACATGACGAAGTTCCGCAAACGCATCGGAGAGAGCGGTGCAGAGAAGATCCTCAGGATCAGCCTGACGGTGAATGCGGAGGAGGTGACGGAGAAGGAGCTGGAGCAGGTGATGATAGACAGCACGGTGCAGGAGAAGAACATCACATTCCCGACGGACGCGAAGCTTTACCGGAAGATCATAGAACGGGTGCTGAAGATGGCCTCACGGGAGCATATCAGGTTACGCCGGAGCTACACGCGTGAGGTGAAGGCCCTGAAGCTGAAGGTCCGTTTCATGAACCATCCGAAGCGGAAGAAGGAGGGGCTGAAGGCGGTGAAGCGTCTCAGGACAATCGCCAAGGCCATGGTGAACGACATCTCCCGAAAGATGAGCGACGCCCAGATGTCTTTACACAGGAAGGACATTGATCTGTACCTTCGTGTGATCGGGCAGGAGCGCGGAGACAAGGACAAGGTGTACAGCCTTCACGAGCCGGAGGTGGAGTGTATCTCGAAGGGCAAGGAGCACAAGAAGTATGAGTTCGGGAACAAGAGCGCGATCGTCAAGACGGGAA
>ERZ808262.146-NODE-146-length-53824-cov-4.291209_pt1 | contig 53824 bp, 45 predicted proteins | sample MGYA00520895_ERZ808262 | MGnify/ENA primary metagenome ERZ808262 (study PRJEB31516, sample SAMN03275588) | gut metagenome | biome: mammalia-associated habitat; material: feces | host: Papio cynocephalus | place: Kenya | collected 2012-08-02 ... | reverse complement strand
TTGTCGTTCCTCGGAGTTTGTTAACTGTGTAGGAAATGTAGAGAATGTAGAAGGAGGGTCCGTGAGGCGTCCAACGGTAGGGGCGGCAGTCCCCTGCCGCCCGCACGGGGTTGGCCGTGTAGAGTTGTAGAGTGAGAGAGAGATGGGAGTAAACGGGACATCTGGGACACCCGAGACGACCGGGACTGTCGCGGATGTCGCGTCCGTCGCGATCGTCCCGTGTGGCGTCCGCCGTCGCCAAAAAACCGGGGGTGCGCCGAAACGCACCCCCAATCTGCCGGACGGAAACCGCCGCCACGGCAATCTAACCAAACAGAGACAAGGACTCTCTATCAGAAACTTGCCGTCAGCGCGAGACCCGCCACGACATTGTAGCTGTCCGTCGTACGGCCGGTCGCCTCGTAGCGGCGCGCCGCATCGCGGATATCCGCATTGAAGAGGTAGCCATAGTAGGCGACATAGCCCGAGAGCGACAGGTGGTCGCAAATCGCCCACGTAAGCTCGCCCTTCACGCAGGTGTCCATGAGGCCGGCCTTGCGGAGCGGTTCGTCGTCCGCGGTGGAGAGATAGCCCGCCACGCGCTTCTTGTTGCCCAAGCCCTGCGCCACCGAGGGGCGGAACTCGAGCACGGGGTCGGCATCTTCCGTCGCGCCCTCGACGAGCGTGAAGGAGTGGCCGATCTCGACGCTGAGGTAGGTTCCGTTGTCGCGCGTGATGTCGCGTTCATAGGCGAACACCGGCTCGAGCAGGACGTTCGGCAGGCCGATTTCAGCCGTGACGAACTGGGTATCCGCGCCCGGATTGTCCCCGTCGAAACGCGGACGGTTCTTCATGGACCGCGGATGGTACTCGTAGGCGTAGCCGACGGCCGTGTCGAGCTGGTACCACTCGCCCTCGAAGAACGACCAGCCCACGCTCACGCCCGGGTCGAGTTCCATGTAGCGTCCGGTGCGGTTCATGTAGCCCGCCTTGCTGCCGTAGTCCGACGTGTCGAAGATCGCCGACACCTCGAAGGTGAGGAAGTCGAGGAACGTGACCGCCGCCGCGGGCGTGACAATCGGGTCGTTGTTGTCGACGAGTCCGTAACTCATGAATTTCGAGTCGAACGCGACCGAGACTTCCGCCGATACGGGCAATCCGTCATCCTTCTCCACCTCAACCGGCGCGGCTTCGGCGTAAACACTGCCGCCAAGCGCGGCTGCACAGAAGAAAGACATCATGTGCTTTGAGTTCATATTTATTGATTTATCCTTTACTTTTTACTGTTTATACTACTTGTTGTTTACTCCCCCCTAACAGAGGGGGAAATCGTATTATTTCCGCTTGCTTTCCGCTCCGCGGCACTTGTGGGGGCAGGCCGCGCAAGCCCCGCCGCACCGACCCTCGCACGGCGCGCCATGCCGGCGACAGTGGACTATCGCCCAAACCGACAAGACAAGGATGGCGGCCAGCACGAGAATCGATGCGACGTTCATGGTTTACGCCTCCACCTTGCGGGCCGGACGGAAGATCGCCCAGAGGCAGTAGAGATCCACGAGAATCGCCGCGGCGGTCCAGAACGTGAAGACGCCGCCCGCGACCAGCATGCCGATCTGATAGCAGGAGAGGGCGATGACGTAGCCCACGAAGAACTGGAACGCGACCGCAAACCAGCCCCATTTGGCGGAGCCCATTTCGCGGAACGTCGCGGCGATCGCCACCATGCAGGGCGGGATGAACAGGTTGAAGACCATGAACGAGAAGGCCGCCAGTTTCGGGTAGTCGCTGAACGACTTGAAGAGGTTGGCGATCTGCGCGGCGGTCGTGGCGCCGTCCATGTTGGCCGCGACGAGTCCGAGCGTGGCCGTGGCCTGCTCCTTGGCGATTTCGGCCGAAACCGTCGCCGCGGCGCCCTGCCAGGTTCCGAAGCCGAGCGGCGCGAAAATCCAGGCGATCCAGGTTCCGAGGTCGTGCAGGATGGACTTGTCGATCTGCTCGTCGGCGAGCAGGTTGAGCGACCAGTCGAAGTGCATGATGAACCAGAGGAACACGCAGGCCGGGAAGATGATGAGGCCCGCCTTGAGCATGTAGCCCTTCACGCGCTGCCAGGTGTGGATGAGCACGCCCTTGACCGTCGGCATGTGGTAGGCGGGCAGTTCCATCACGAACGGCGCCGCTTCGCCCGCGAAGGCGCGGGACTTCTTCAGCGCGATGCCCCCGAGGACGATGATCGCGATGCCGATGATGTCCATGAGCGCGGCGACGTACCACATGTCGCGGAAGAATATCGCCGCGAACATGGCGATGATCACCGTTTTGGCCCCGCAGGGGATGAACGTCGCCAGAATGACCGTCATGCGGTGGTCGCGCTCGTTTTCGATCGTGCGCGCCGCCATGACGGCCGGCACGCCGCAGCCCTTGCCCACGATCATCGGAATGAACGACTTGCCCGAGAGACCGAACTTGCGGAAGAGCCGGTCCATGATGAACGCCACGCGCGCCATGTACCCGCAGTCCTCCAGGAAGGCGAGGAAGAGGAAGACGATGGTGATGACCGGCACGAAGCCCAGAACCGTCGCCACGCCGCCCCAGGCGCCGTCGTTCACGAGCGAACTGACCATGTCGCTCGCGCCGATCTTCTCCAGCCCCTCCGAGATGAGCGCCGAAATGCCCGGTACCCACACGCCGTAATCGGCCGGATCGGGCTCCTTCACCTGCTTGGCCGCCGCGTAGACCTTCTCGTCAACCGGCCACTCCTCGGCGATTTCGCCCGTCTCTTCGTCCTCGACGGAAGCTTCCTTCTCGCCGGCTTCCCAGGCGGAGATGGTGGCCTCGGCCTTGGCGTAGTCCGCGCACGCCGTCTCGTAGTCCTTGCCGTCGACTTCGTGGGTCGTGAACGGCAGATGCCAGCCGTCGCCCAGGAAACCGTCGTTGGCCCAGTCGGTCAAACGCGCCCCGGGACCGTCCCCGGCCACCGCCAGATACCACATCACGCAGAGCGAAACGATGAAAATCGGCAAGGCGAGAATGCGGTTGGTGACGAATTTGTCGATCTTGTCCGACAGCGTCGCCTTGTTCCGGCGCTCCTGGTTCTTCGTCAGGGCGGAGGACATCAGATTCTTGATGAAGTCGTAGCGCTGGTTCGTGATGATGGACTCCGCGTCGTCGTCCAGCTCTTTCTCGCAATCCTTGATGTGGCTCTCGATGTGGGCCAGGACGTCCGCCGGGAGCGCGAGCGACTTGACGATCTCCTCGTCCCGTTCGAACACCTTGATCGCATACCAGCGGATGGCCGTCTTCTTCACGCGATCCTGGATGGACTCCTCGATGTGCGCGATGGCGTGTTCGACCGAGCCGGTGAAGACGTGGGGAACCTCGCCCTTCTTGCCGGCGCGCGCGAGCTTGACGATTTCCGCCGCGGCTTCGCGGCATCCGGTGCCATGCTGGGCGCTGATGCCCACGACTTCACAGTTGAGCGCCTTCGCGATCTTGCCGAAATCGATCTTGTCGCCGTTTTTCTTGACGATATCCATCATGTTGACGGCCATCACCATGGGGATGCCCAGCTCGGCCAGCTGGGTGGAAAGATAGAGGTTGCGCTCGATGTTCGTCCCGTCCACGATGTTCAGGATGCCGTCCGGATTCTCCTCCACGAGATACTTGCGCGAGACCTTCTCCTCGAGCGAGTAGGGCGAAAGCGAATAGATGCCCGGCAAGTCCTGGATGATGACGTCCTTCGTGCCTTCCAGGAGGCCGTCCTTCTTCTCGACCGTCACGCCGGGCCAGTTGCCCACGTACTGGTTGGACCCCGTCAGCGCGTTGAACAGCGTCGTCTTGCCGGAGTTCGGGTTGCCCGCCAATGCTATTTTTATCGACATTTTATGTTTTTCTTTGAAGTTATGCAAGTTCGACCTTGGCGGCTTCGTCCTTGCGGATGGACAGTTCATAGCCGCGCACCGTGATTTCGATCGGGTCGCCGAGCGGCGCAATCTTGCGCACTTTGACCTCGGCTCCTTTCGTAAGCCCCATTTCCATAATCCGGCGTTTGACCGCGCCTTCGCCCAGAAGATGCGCAACGCGCCCCGTTTGGCCGACTTTCAGTTCGCTTAGTGTCATAGGAGAATTCCTTTCTTCCATTCGAAAATCAAAGGGGTTCAACATGTATCCGCCGCGTCAACTCGTCGTTCAGCGCGATGCGGCTGTCCTGGATGCCCACGATCATGTTCCCGTCTGCAAGCTGTATGACCGTCACGACCGCCCCGGGGATCAGCCCGAGACTGCCCAAATGCTTCCGCACCGCGTCATTTCCCGAAATGGACATCACGCGCGCGCGTTCGCCAATCTTTATCAATGCCAAAGGCATGCCGTTTCATCTCTTTCCGCCGGTTCGCTCCGGCTAAGTGTCTTAGCCTGCGCTAAGATTGAGGATATTGTATCAAATTAGCCTAAGGTAAGTCAACGGGAAAATTATATGTTGCGTAAAATGACGCGAAACAATCTATTTCGATAAGATATAGACATGCTCGGCGCCCCTACGCAAACGGAAGAGCAAACGGAAAGGAACGCGACTGCATCAGCTAGGCGAGGCGTAGGCGCACGAAAAGGGACGCTTGGGCGCGGCGAACAGCGCCGCGGCGACAAGGGCCGTAAAGGGTGCGACAAGGACGAGTCCGAAGCTGCCGACGAGCGTTTTGACCAGTTCGGCGGAGACAAGCGTCGAATTGAGAAAGTCCACCGGATGCGTCCCTTGGGCGGCGAAAACCATGAGGAGCGTCAAGTAGCCGCCGGAGTAGGCCAGCAAAAGCGTGGTTGTCATGGTACCGACCACGCTGCGCCCGATCCGCAGGCCCGAACGCAACAGCGCACGGAATCCGAGCGCGGCGTTGTGCCGCTTCACCTCGCCGACGCCCGCGGCGATATCCATGGCCAGATCCATGGCTGCGCCCGAGGAGGACAGGACGATGGCCCCCATGAAAATGGCGCGCAAATCGAGGTGCGGATAGCCGGAATAGAGGAGCTGTCCGGCAAACGGCATCGTCGCGCCTGTGACGGACATGAGGCGTCCGAAGACGTGGGCGAGCCCAAACGAAGCGGCGACGCCCAGCATCGCCCCGAGGAACCCGGCGAGCCCCTTGCGCGTCCATCCCGCGACGAGATACATGATGACCGCCGTCAGGCACGCCGTCACGGCAAACGTCACAAATGCCGCGGACCACCCTTCCAGGACAAGCGGTATCAGAACCTTCCAAATGACAAGGCAGCTAAAGAGGAAGCTGAACAGGGCTTTGGCGCCGACCCACCCGCCGAAAAGACAGAGAAACGCCGCGAACGCCGCGAAAAACACGCCGCCCCAGCCCAGCCGCCAGTGGTCGCGCGCGACAAGCACGCTGTCCGGCGCGAGGTCGGGCGGCACGATGACAAGGGCTTTGTCCCCAGGCGCGAACTTCTTGTCGAGCTCCAGCTGGCCGCGCATTTCGTTTTCGGCCTTGTACGCAACGCCCTTGAGGTCCACGGTCAGATGCTGCGTGCCGAATTCGACCAGTCCCTGCGTAAGCAGATCGGCATTGTCCACCGCCACGACGCGTGCGACGCGCGCACGCCGCGTATCGTCCACGTAGGGGCGGATGGTGGGGAGGAGCCAGAGGGCCAGGGTCCCGCCCAGGAACGCGAGGGCAACGAGGGCGGTGCGCGCCGTTTTAGCGGACGGGCGTATAGAAGCTCCTGAGAATATGTGCGATTTGGGTGTTCTCATAGAAACCCGCGAACGCCTCCGCGCAAACGCCCTTCGCCGTCGTCAACACGGGCAGGGCCGTATGCGCCCCCGTGGTCCAGCCGACTCCCGCCTTGCGGGCGAGAATCCGCCGGCAGGCGCCGCCCAGGAGATACGTTTTTGGTCCATCGTATGACGCATTCTCCCGCGTCTGCGCTGCGAAGAGGCGCTTGTCATGCGCGAACGCCTGTTGGAGTTCTTCCGCCTCTTTCGCCGTCAGAAGCAGGGGCGCCAGCTCCTTTTCGGGAGTGGGCGCGAATTGTAGGCCAAATGCGCGCGTGACCAGAGGCTGGACCTCTTGGAATGTCGCCAGGGGCTTTTCTTTCAGCATCTTGCGGAAGAGTCCGTCGAATACGCCCACGCTCATGGTTTGATGGGCCAGCCGCTCCATGTAAAGAGCGTAGCCCGTATCCGCGAATCCCATGGAAAGTCCGCCGGTTTCATGGTCGCCCGTCACCACGACGAGCGTGTCATGGGGGTGTCGGTCGAGGAAGGCCAGCGCGACTTTGACCGCTTCGTCCAGCGCGAGGACGTCCCGCAAATTGGTCGCCGCATCGTTCGCGTGTCCGGCCCAGTCTATCCGGCCGCCTTCTATCATCATGAAGAAACCGGCGTCTCCCGAAAGGACGTCTATCGCTTTTTGGGTCAATTCAGCCAGCGACGGCTCCGCATCCGGCGTTTTGCGGTCGAGCGCATAGGAGAGCGGACCGTTCGTGAACCGCGTCAGAATCTTGCCGCACCCGGACTTCAACGCCAGGAAAACCGTGCGGTTCGAAATGATATGATAGCCCTTTTCCGCGGCGTAGAAGTACGGCGCATCCGTCCGGACCGCCAGGCCGCCGCCCGCAAAGAAGTCGAATCCCGAGTCCGCCAGATCCTTTGCAATGCCCTCCGTATCGCCCCGATGGGCGCGGTGGGCATAGAATCCGGCCGGCGTGGCGTGCGTCAGCGTGACCGTCGTCAGAATGCCCACCTTGCGCCCAGCCGCTTTCGCCGCGACCGCGCAGGAAGGAACGGACTTGCCGTCGACATCCAGACCCAGCACGCCATTGCGCGTCTTGACCCCGCACGCCATCGCCGTCGCCGCCGCGGCGGAATCCGTCACAAGCGAGTCGGCCGAACAGGTGCGCGTCATTCCCTGGACGGGAAGCGCGTTCAGGGCAAGCGGCCCCTCCCCCGCCTTGCGCGAAAACTCCTCCGCCAGCATGCGCTGGGGAACGGACATACCGTCCCCGATAAACAAAAATACGTATTTCGGCGCCTTCCCGGCGGCACAGGCCACTAAAACAAAACCCAAAGCAAGGGCCATGGCGAGTCCTGCGCGCACGATTCTATTCATCTCGACACCTCCATGTTTTAGTGTGTTTCCTACCGAATTTGTCCTCATTTCCCGACACAAAACCTGGAAAACAGGCGATCCAGCATATCCGACGAATAGACGGCGCCCGTCAACTCGCCCAAACAGGAGCAGGCTTGGCGCAAGGCGTTGCCGACCAATACGGCATCGTGGGCGACGGACTGCCTGCACGCCTCGTCCAGCGCACCCTGCGCCCCCAAAAGCGCCGCGCACGTCCTCTCGTTTTCTTCAGGCGCCCCCTCCTCGTTCGCCGATAGCCGCGCCACCAGCTTGGCCGCCAGCGCATGTCGCAAGGCGTCAAGTCCTTCGCCGGTTTTGGAAGAAACGTTCAATCCTTCGCCTTTGCCAAGGTCGCATTTGGCGTGCACGCGGATCTCATGCGGCGCACAGGCTCCCTTGGGGTGTGGATCCAAGTTCAGCAGAATATCCGCTTTTTGCACGAGGCCCTGCGTCCGGCGCACGCCTTCCGCTTCCACGGCGTCCTTCGTCTCCCGCAATCCGGCCGTATCCACCAGACGGATGGGCCACCCGTCCACGTCAAGTCCTTCTTCCAGCGTGTCGCGCGTGGTTCCCGGGATGGCGCTGACAATTGCCCGCTCCGTGCCGAGCAGCGCGTTCATGAGCGAACTTTTCCCTGCATTTGGGGGCCCCGCCAGAACGACGAGAGCCCCTTCGCGCAAGATGCGCTTCTCGCGGTGACGCACGCCTTCCTGCGCACAGTCGGCGGCGCATTGCGCGCAGTCCGCCTGCAGACGGGACCAGAAATCCGGCGGCAGCTCGCCTTCATCCACGTCAAGCGCATATTCGACCTGCGCCGCCCGGTCGAGAATGCGCGAATAAAGAGCGTGCAGACGCTGCGCGCCGCCGCCGGACAAACTGATAAGCGCCGCGTCCGCAGCGCGTTCCGTCTTGGCGTCGATGAGATCCAGCACGCCTTGCGCCTGCTCGTAGGTCAGCTTGCCGTTGAGAAAGGCGCGACGCGTAAATTCGCCCCGCCCCGCCGGACGCGCCCCCGCGGCATAACAGGCCCCCAGCACGCGTTGCGGCGCGAGTCGCCCGCCATGGCACTGAAACTCCACAACATCCTCGCCCGTGTAGGACCGCGGCGCCTGGAAAGCGAGAACAAGCCCTTCATCAAGAATGCGCCCTTCCCATGAAAATGCCCCGTGGCTCACCCGTCCCGGACAGGGCTCCCGCCCCGTCAACTTCCGGAAAACAGACCACGCGGCAGGTCCCGATACACGAACAATCGCGACACCTCCCTTTCCAGGTGGTGTCGCGATCGCCGCTATGGTATCCGACGCCGTCACTTGACCTTCTTGAAGAATTGACGCATCTCATCCACAGTCTGACAGGTCACCAGTTGTGCAAACCCCTCGTTCGCCCGAAGTGCGCGCGAGATATAGCTCATCAATTTAAGATAAGGCGTCTGTCCGCCATCATTCGCGAGCGTCAAGACGACCAGGCGAACCGTGCTGTTGTCTATCGTCTCATAGTCCGGGATGGAGCAGGTCGGCGAAATGATGGCTATGGCGCCGACAATGCCCTTGATGGAGGGGTCGCGGCCGTGCGGAACGGCGATGCCATGGTCAAGTCCAGTCGGCATGGACGCCTCGCGCTTCATGACGGCGTTTATCGCGGCGTTGGTGTCCGGAACTTGCTGCGGGCAGGCCTGCGCGATTTCAGCCACGAGTTTGCGGATAAGCTCGTCTTTCGTCGCGGCCTCGAAATTGGGAATCATCACAAAGTGGCGCAGATAGCTCCGCACCCCCTCGTGTCCTTTCTCCGGCGCGCTCATCGACTCGAGCATCTTGTTCATCTCTTCCTTGCGGATGGGCTTGGCGATTTCACGCGCGAGATCGTTCATGTGGCTGGCGACTTCCATCCAGGCGGTCATCACCATCGCTTCTTCGGCGGGCGTGCACTGGACGCAAATACGGCTCTCCTCACGGTGCAACGCAATCTCTATGCCGTCCATCGTGATTTCCCAGATGGCGTTTTCCTGCGACAGCAGACAGGTGAAGAAGCCTTCCGAACGGAATTCGGCGACAAGCTTCTCCAGCATGTAGTCCGCGACTTCCGGCGAACTCATCTCCAGGCAGATTTCGCGCGAGCCCGCCGTCGATTCCTTCGGATGGCGCACGCCGCTCTTGTGCGAGACGAACAAGCCCACCAACGCCGGCGGCGCGACGAGCGTCGTGACGAGCGTCATCAAAATGCCGATGCCGAATACTTCGGGGCTCAAGATGGGCTTGCCGTTCACCAGCGTCGACACGCCGATTCCCGCAATGATCAAAGCCACTTCACCGCGCGGAATCATGCCTGCGCCGACGCGCACCGCGCCGCGGACGTTAAATCCGCAGAACAGGGAAGGAATGGCGCATCCAATCACCTTCGCCAAAATGGCCAGCGCGGTGTATATCGCGCCGAACTCCAGAACCGGACGCGAACAAAGCGCGCGGCAATCGACCATCATGCCCATGACGCAGAAGAAAACCGGCACAAGGAAGGAGTAGACGGGCTGCAGGTTCTCCTGGACCAGATATTTGATGTCCGTGCGGCTCAAGGCAAGACCCATCACATACGCGCCGATGATAAGCGTGAGGCCCATGGCCTCGAACGCGCCGGCTATGATGAGGGAAAGGCCGAACGCCAACGTCGCGATGGAAAGCGGGCTCTTGAAGAGTTTCAGAAGCCAGGAAATGCGCCGCGCCAGGACAATGCCGACGATCGTGCCGCCCAGCCAGATGCCGAACGCCTTCAAGGCCACCATGCCGATGGCGGCCCACTGGACGCCCTGCCCGCCGGCGCTCGTCGCCTTCGCCTGCGCGGCGATGATGCCCATTCCGATTGCAAGGACGATGATGCCCAGCACATCGTCGATTACGGCGCCGGCCATGATCGTCACGCCTTCCGCGCTGTCCATCTTGCGGCGCTCAGAAAGGATGCGGGCGGTGATGCCGACCGACGTCGCCGTGCTCATGATGCCCATGAACATCGGCGCGGGATCCATGACCGCGTGCAGAAGCCCCTTCGTCGCCACGTCGTTCGCGATGTAGCCGAACGTGTCGGGCAGGAACTTGGGCAGGAAATAGACGGCGCACAGGTCGCCGAAGAGGAAGCTCGCCACGACGCCGCCGATGCCCACGAGCGACCCTGCGAACGCGAACTTGAGAAACATCTTGAGATTCGTCTCGATGCCCGAGAGGAACAAGAGAACGACGCTCGCGATCGTGCAGATGCCATACAGTTCGGGTGTCACGGCAAACGGCGTATTGCCCGTCGCGTCCGCGATCATCTGGAGCTCCGCGCCGCGGAAAAGCCCGTATTTGAAGAGTCCGTCGCCAAAACCGATGCCGCCCAGACACCAGGGGCCGATCAAAACGCCGGCGGCCAGTTCTCCGAGGACGGAAGGCAGTTTCAGCAGCGTCGCCAAAACGCCGCCGATCTTCGCCGCGAACAGGATAAGCCCGACCTGCAACGCCAAGAGCGTCATCTTGTGCGCAAGCGAGAGCTCTTCGGGATGAAATGCCGCCGCGCCCGCTGGACTGCCGCCGGCGGCCTCCGCAAAAACACCCGCCGCACTCATTGCGAGCGCGACCACCAAAAACAATTTCTTGTTTTTCATTTGTACTTATTTTCCTTCTAGTATGCTTTTAATGATTGCCTCGTACGCCGGGGCTTGCGATTCCAGCGATTCGACCATCCTGAACTGGTTGCGCGCACGCACAAGATTGTGTTCGGGATAGTCTATGTGGAAATAGGTGTCGCCGGCGAGATAGTCCGTCAGAAAACGGACGCCGACTTCTAAAGTGGACAGCTGGCCCGCGAAAACAAGGTTCGCGCGTTCCGCCTCGTTGAGGAACTGGGCCCCCTCCAGATAGCCTTTCGCCAAGGCCTCAAAGTACGCAACCTTGGAACCCACTTTCGACAGATCTTTTTCGTCTTCCGCCGCCGCGGCCGTCGCCGTGCGCACCATGTCGCCGAAGTCGTACAGCGCGGACCCGGGCATGACCGTGTCCAGATCGACGACGACCGCCGTTCCGTCGGGGGCCGTCAGCACGTTGTTGATCTTCGTGTCGTTGTGCGTCACCCGCTCGGGGATTTCGCCGGACGCCATGAGCGACACGATCCGTCCGGCCTGCGCACGGCGGGCATCCACAAACGCGCATTCGGCCGCAACGGAAGCCGCGCGTCCCTTGACATCCGCCCGCAGGGCGTCGTCCAGCTGGCGCAAACGGTCGGGCGTGTCGTGGAACCTTGGAATGATCTCATCCAGCCGCGGTCCGGGCATGTCCGCCAAATCATTCTGGAACTTCGCGAACGCGCGCCCGACGACATACGCCTGCGAAGGCTCGCTTACGACTTCATGCGAGGTGTATCCCTCCAGAAACTTGAAGATCCGCCACGGATTCTCGTAGGCGACGACCTCCAGCGAGGGCACGCCCTTTGACTTGAGAAACTCCGTGACGCGCAGAATCGTGCGCTTGAGCTTGACCGGATCGAAAATCGACGTATTCACGCGTTGCAGGATGTAGCGCGCACCGTGCGCCGTCTCGACCTTGTATGTGTCGTTGATGTGGCCCGCGCCGTAGCGCGAGATGTCCGTCGCGTCCTCAATGCCGAGAGCTCGGGCCTTCTGCGCCAAGTCTCCGGCGGAACAAGTACAGCCGTCCATATCAGCGTTTGCCCTTCCTGATTTGTGGAATCTGCGCCGCGGCGACCGACTGCCCCAAGCGGCGAGCCGTCTCGTCCGGCATGAAGACATCAATCTTTTCCGCCCACTCGGGATACACGTCCTTCAGGAGCGTGCGCGCGGTCTCCAGGATAAGTTCTCCGCCCAGACCCGAGGTCACGCGACCCAGAACCATCATGTTGGAATAATCGTAGAACTCGTGGTACCAGGGAATCGCGTGCGCAAGGAAGCGGCCGATCTCGACAAAGACGCGCACGGCGCGCGCATCGCCCTTCTCTACGGCCGCTTGCACGGTTTTCAGACGCTCCGGGAGCGCCATTTCCTCCGGGAACGCGAACCCTTCGGCTTCCGCAAGCCAGTTGACCGCCTGCTGCGAAAACGCCATCGCGCCGACGCCCGCATCGCCGCTCCACTCGTCACGCGGCGCTTTCGGATTGAAATCCACCGGCGCGAACGCAAGCTCGCTGATCCGCCCCGTCATCGCGCCTTTCGGGTCCACGTAGCCCACCGCCTCGGACGACCCCATCGCCACGCCGAGAATGCCCTTGCGTCCCATCGTAATCATGCCCGCGAGCGCCGTCACGTCGCCGTCGTTGTAGATCGCGAACGGCACGCCCCAGTCTTTCTCGAGGCGGAAGAAGAGATTCTGCGCCTCGGGGAACTTGTCCGGATTCTGCTCCTTGACCGCGCGAAAGAGCGAGGCGATGCCCATCTTCTGCCCGACGAGCGTCCCGGCCGTCGAACCGCCGATTGCGTCCACCCGCGGCAGAGCCGCCGCGGCTTCCTTCAAACCTTCCGTTATTCTTGCATAATGGTAGGCTGGGTCGGGTGCGTTTCGCGGATCCCACGGGAACTCCTTGGAGAACACCACCTCGCCGTCCTTGAGCGCCGAAATCTTGAAATCCGATGCGCCGAGGTCGAACCCGATGCGGCATCCGTCCGCGACAGTCTTCACGCGTTGCGGCTTCTCCGTCATCTCCGGCATCTTCGAATGCGGCACGACGACCGCTTCCACGGGGCGCCCGTAAATGGACGTGAAGAAATCCCAGTCGAACGCGCGCGCCCCCCTGGGCGTGTAGGCCCGCGCAATAGGCCGCACGATTTCGTCCGGACCCGCCAAGTAAAGCTTCCAGCCGCCCGCCGCCCAGACGATGAACTTCGCTATGCGCTCGACGACATGCGCAACCGTGCGGAGAGCTTCAGGGTCGAGGCGCTTGGGAATCGGCAAATCGTAACGGTAAACCTTGCCCTCCTCGCGCTCCCAGGCGATGGAGACAATATCGGGTTTTCCGGAAATACCCTCATAAATCTCGAACAAAGCGCCCATCGGCGCCTGGAAATCCGGTCTCTTGATTGTCTTTCGCGTCATTTCGCTTTCCTTCTGTTAACTCGTTTGGACACTCAATTTCCCGTCATAGGCCGCGAGCAGCGCCGGCGTGACATCGGCCAGGGACGCGACGCGCGCGCGTATCGCCCGTTCTCCCGGACCGTACACGATGAAGGGAACCGGATTGCGCGTATGCCCGCGCTCGCTCATGTTCTCGATGTTCCCATGATCCGCCGTCATGACGAGCGTGATGCCCGCCGCCTCCGTGAAACGCACGAGCGTCGTCAAAAAGGCGTCATACGTGCGCAACACCGTGCAGGCCCTCACATAGTCCATCGAATGCCCCGAGACGTCCGTCTGGAAAAACTCGAAGAGCGTGAAGTCGTTCTTGGACGCGAGACCGTAGAGTTGCGCGGCCGCGCGCTGGGGCGTGATAATGGGAATGTCGGGATAGCGATCCTGTATCGTCTCCCGCGTCAGATCCTGCATCAGCGCCCGGTCGTTCTGGACATCCGCAAGCGTCGAAATCGTCTCCGGAACCGTAAGCGCCATGACCGTCGTCACACTCTTGAAACGCCGCGCGGCGATTTCCGCGGCGCTCTCCACGAGAAAACCGTCGGCGAACTTGACCTTCTTCCCGCGCTTCGCGAGTTCCAGGAAGATATTGTCCGTCTGGATGATCGCCCGCAGGGAAGGCCCGGGGAACCCCTCGCAATGCCGTCCCATCGCCTGCGGACAGTTCACGCCCGTGAACATCGTCGCCTGCCCTGTCGCGGACTGCGGAAGCCCCTCGACGCCCAGGCACGCGTCTATCGGCTTGCCGTGCCGGGTGATGAGCCGCTGAAGCATCGGACAAACTTCCGCGTTTACGGGGTTGTCCGTTGCCGGCGGGCGTATTCCCACGCCATCGATGAATAGATAAAGGACTTTCAAGACAATCTGCTTTATGTGTCGGGCAGGTCACTCTCTAGGCGACATCCCTTCGCTTCAGACCTTGGGCAGCCCCGCGAACCCTTTCTCGAGATCGGCATCGGTCGGGATGTAGTCCGTCATCGTGTGGTCGTTGTACGCGGCGTACGCGTACATGTCGAAGTAGCCTGTGCCCGTGAGACCGAACACGATGGTCTCGGCGCGCCCCGTCTCCTTGCACCGCAGGGCCTCGTCGATCGCCGCGCGGATGGCGTGCGAAGACTCCGGTGCCGGCAACGTACCCTCGACGCGGGCGAAATACGTCGCCGCCTCGAAGACCTTCGTCTGCTCATAGCTGACCGCCTCCAGCATCTTCTGGTGGTAGAGCTCCGACAGCGTCGCGCTCATGCCGTGGTAGCGCAGACCGCCCGCATGGTTGGCGGACGGAATGAACCCGCTGCCGAGCGTGTACATCTTCTGGAGCGGACAGACCCGCCCCGTGTCGCAGTAGTCGTACGCGAAACGACCCCGCGTGAAGGACGGACAGCTCGCCGGCTCGACCGCGATAATCCGGTAGTCCGCCTCTCCGCGCAGTTTCTCGCGCATGAACGGCGCGATAAGCCCGGCGAGATTCGATCCGCCGCCCGCGCACCCGATGATCACGTCCGGCTTCACGCCGAACTTGTCCAGCGCCGTCTTCGTCTCGAGTCCGATGACGGACTGCTGCAGACAGACCTGGTTGAGGACGCTGCCCAGCAGATAGCGTGCGTTCGGCAGGGTGACGGCCGCCTCGACCGCCTCCGAGATGGCGCACCCGAGCGACCCGGTCGTCCCCGGATGCTCGGCGTTGATCTTGCGCCCGATCGCCGTTTTCATCGAAGGCGACGGCGTGACGTCCGCCCCGTAGGTGCGCATGACTTCGCGGCGGAACGGCTTCTGCTCGTACGAGCACTTCACCATGTACACGTGGCACTTGAGCCCGAAGAACGCGCTCGCCATCGAAAGCGCCGTGCCCCACTGCCCGGCGCCCGTCTCGGTCGTCACGTCCGTGATGCCCTGCGCCTTGGCGTAGTACGCCTGCGCGATGGCGCTGTTGAGCTTGTGCGAGCCCGACGTGTTGTTCCCTTCGAATTTGTAGTAGATGTGCGCGGGCGTCCCGAGCGCCTTCTCGAGGAAGTAGGCGCGGATCAGCGGCGAGGGACGGTACATCTTGTAGAACTTGAGCACTTCTTCCGGAATCGGGAAGTAGGCCGTCTTGTCGTCCAACTCCTGCCGCACGCACTCCTTGCAGAAGATCTTCTCGAGCTGCTCCGCCGTCACGGGCTCGTGCGTCGCCGGATCCAGCATCGGCGCCGGCTTCTGCTTCATGTCCGCCCGCATGTTGTACCAGGCGGTCGGCAATTCGTTCTCGCTCAAATAGGTCTTGTAGGGAATCTCGTTCATCTTTTTGTTCTTTCTTTTTACTTCATTTGCGCCTTCGCGAAGGCATAGGCGTTGCGGAACATCCGCATCCACGGCCCGTCGACCTTGAAAACGCCCGGGTTGTAGCTCAGTTGGCAGGCGCGGAAACCGCGCTCCGGATGCGGCATCATGATCGTGGCGCGTCCGTCCGCCGTCGTGAACGCCGTCTGTCCGCCCATGGAGCCGTTCGGGTTGTAGGGGTAGCGCGTCGTGGCCAGCCCCCGCCCGTCCACATAGTGCGCCGCGCAGATCGACGGCACCGTCCCGTCCGTCCACACGCGCCCTTCGCCGTGCGCCACGGCGATCGGCAGGCGCGAACCTTCCATGCCCTTGAAGAAGATGGACGGCGACGGCTCGATCTCGATCGTCGCGTACCGCGCCTCGAACTGCTCGGAGATGTTGCGCACGAACTTGGGCCAATTCTCGGCGCCGGGGATGATGTCCTTCAGCTGGGAGAGCATCTGGCACCCGTTGCAGACGCCCAGCGAGAAGGTATCCGGCCGCGCGAAGAAGGTCTTGAACATCGCCTTGAGCCTGTCGTTGAAGAGGATGGAGCGCGCCCAGCCCGAGCCGGCCCCCAGCACGTCGCCGTAGCTGAACCCGCCGCAGGCGACGAGCCCCTGGAAGTCCGCGAGGTCGGTCCGGCCCGCGATCAGATCCGACATGTGCACGTCGACCGCGTCAAACCCGGCGAGCGCGAACGCCGCCGCCATCTCGATGTGCCCGTTCACGCCCTGCTCACGCAACACGGCGATGCGCGGCTTTCCGGACCCTTTGGGCGCGGCGATCTTCTCGTCCGGATCGTACGTCAAGTGGAAGGTCAGGCCCGGGTCCGTCTCGTCCAGACCGTTGTCGTACTCCTCCCGCGCCGTGACCGGATTGTCCCGCAAAGCCTGCATGCGGTAGGTCGTCTCGCTCCAGGCGCGCCGCAGCCAGGTGATGTCCGTCTTGATCGCCTGCCGCGAACCGACGAAAACGTCGAACGTCCGCAGCGCGCGCGACACGGCGCCCACGACCGAAGCGGGCACGCGCGCCTTGCGGAAGATGCCGAGAACGGTGCTCACGTTCTTTTCGCCCACCTGCAAAACCGCGCCCGGCTGTTCGTTGAAAAGCTGTTCCAGGACGTCGCCATCCGGCAGTTTCGCCACAAGACCCCGTCCGCCCGTGATCGCCATTTCGGCGAGCGTGACCGCGAGACCGCCGTCGCTGCGGTCGTGGTAGGCGAGCGCAAGCCGGCTCTTCACGATCTCCTGCATCGCGTTGAAGAAGTGCTTCAGAAGCGTGGCGTCCGCGTCCGCGGCGGAATCGCCCAACTGCCCGTAGACCTGCGCGAGCGCCGTCGCCCCGAGCGGATATTCCCCGTTGGAAAGGTCCACATATATAAGGAAGGACGATTCGCCTTCCGGATCCGCCTTCAGATCGGGCGTGAGCGTGAGCCGCACGTCGTTCACCGGCGCAAACGCCGACACGACAAGCGACAGCGGCGCCACCTGCTTCTTCTGTTCGCCCGCCGCGTCCGTCCAGGTCGTGTGCATCGAGCACGAATCCTTGCCGACCGGGATCGACACGCCGAGTTTCGGGCAGAACTCCAGGCCGACCGCCTTCACGGTATCGTAGAGGATCGCGTCCTCCCCGGGGTCGCCGCACGGCGCCATCCAGTTCGCCGACAGGCGAACCTGCCCGATGGACCCGACGTCCGCCGCGGCCAGATTCGTCAGCGCTTCCGCGATCGCGAGCCGCCCCGACGCCGGACCGTCCAGAAGCGCGACCGGCGTGCGTTCGCCCGTGGACATCGCCTGCCCCTCGTACGTCTTGTACCCCATCGTCGTCACCGCGCAATCCGCCGCGGGAAGCTGATACTTGCCCACCATCTGGTCGCGCGCCACGCGGCCCGTGACCGAACGGTCCGTGATGGTGACGAGGAACGTCTTGTCCGCCACCGCCGGCAGGTGCAGGATGCGCCCGAGCGCCTCCATCGGCTTCACGTCCGCGAAGTTCGTCGGCTCCCGGCGCGCCTGGACATGCTGGACGTCCCGCACCATCCGCGGCGGTTTGCCGAGCAGCACCTGGATGTCCATGTCGATCGGGTTGTTGTGGAAGTAGGTATCCTCGAGCACCAGGCGTCCGTCGCCCGTCGCCACGCCGATGAACGCGACCGGACACCGCTCGCGCGCGCACAATTCCTCGAAAAAGGCCCGGGCGGACGGCTTCAGCGCGAGCACGTACCGCTCCTGCGCCTCGCAGCACCAGATCTCCATCGGGCTCATGGACTTCTCTTCGTTGTGCACCGCGCGCAATTCGAACTTGCCGCCCGTCTTTTCCACGAGCTCGGGGCACCCGTTCGAGAGTCCGCCCGCGCCGATGTCGTGGATCGAGAAAATCGGGTTGGCCCGTCCGAGCGCCGCGCACGTGTCGATGACGCCCTGGCACCGCCGCTGCATTTCGGCGTTGCCGCGCTGGACGGAATTGAAGTCGAGCGCTTCCGAATTCGTGCCGGTCATCATGGAGGACGCCGCGCCGCCTCCCAGGCCGATGCGCATCGCCGGCCCGCCGATCTGCACGATCAGCGCCCCGACCTTCACGTCCTGCTTCAGGACCTGCGAGCGGCGGATGACCCCCATGCCGCCGGCGAGCATGATCGGTTTGTGGTAGCCGCGCAGTTCGCCCGCGACCTCGCCCTCGTACGTGCGGAAGAACCCGCACAGCTGCGGACGCCCGAATTCGTTGCCGAACGCCGCGCCGCCCAGGGGACCTTCCGTCATGATCTGCAGCGGCGTGGCCAGCCGCTTCGGGAAGTCCGCGTACACCCGCTCCCACGGCTGCGGATACCCCGGTATGCGCAGGTCGGAGACCATGAATCCGCAGATGCCCGCCACCGTGCGCGAACCCGTGCCCGTCGCCGCCTCGTCGCGGATCTCGCCGCCGACGCCCGTCGCCGCGCCCGGATACGGCGAAATCGCCGTCGGGTGGTTGTGCGTCTCGACCTTCATGAGCTGGTCGACCTCGTCCTTGCGGAACGCGTAGGCGTGCGTCTTGGGATTCGTCGCGAAAACGTCCGTCGGGAAGCCCTTCACCACCGCCGAATTGTCCGAGTAGGCCGAGAGCGTATCCAGCGGACGCTTCTTGTGCGTGTTCTTGATCATCTCGAAGAGCGAATGCTTCTGCTTCTTGCCGTCGATGATGAATTCCGCGCCGAAAATCTTGTGGCGGCAGTGCTCCGAGTTGACCTGTCCGAACATGACAAGCTCCGTATCCGTCGGATTGCGCCCCGCCGCGGCGAAGCTCTTGGCGAGATACGCCATCTCCGGCTCGGAAATCGCCAGCCCCAGCTCCTCGTTGGCCGCGCGGATCGCCTCCACGCCCTTCGCCAGCACGTCGTACGTGCGCCCGGGCTGCGGTTCGCCTTCCGCGAAAAGGTCCGAGAGGTCCGTGTAGACGCCCTCGGTCATCTTGTCGTAAAGCGCCGCGGCGCCCGGCGAGAGGCGCAGATCCTTCGGTTCGTGCCAGGGCTGCGGGGCGAGATACTTCACGTTGAACCGGATGCCGCGCTCCACGCGCAGGATGCTCTTCAGGCCGCAGTTCCGGAAGATGTCCGTCGCCTTCGAGCTCCAGGGCGAAATCGTGCCCTTGCGCGGCGTCACGTAGAAGTCGGCCCCCGGGCAGTCCCCTTCGGCGTTCAGCAGAATCGCCGCGCGCTTGAGTTCTTCGGCGTCGAACGCCTCCGCCGTCAGCTCCAGGGCGTACACCCACCGGGCGTCTATCGCGACCGGACCCAACTTCGGATCCAGCTTCGCGATGGCGTCCTTCAATGCGTCCATCCTGAACGGCGAATAAGCCTCTGAACCAAGCAACAAAATCATCTTTGACTCCTTTTCGGATTTACTCACATATTATACCATATTTTCGGACGCCGTTGGACACTTTCTCGGATATTTTCCGTTCGGTTCTCATCTTCTCGCGGCGGAATCCGCCCACCATCCCGCGCACAACGGACGCCGTCCGCCTGCTAGGGGCTCCCGTTGCGCCGGAACCGCGATGCCGTTGCGCCGGAACGGTGATGCCGTTGCGCCGGAACGGCGATGCCGTTGCGCCGGAACGGCCACCCCGTCTCGGCGATTCCCCGCGGGGAAGGCGCCGCGGCTACTCCGCGACTGGACGGCAGAACTTCGGATTGTTCCCGGCAATGACGAGCGCAACCTCGCCTTTTACCTTCAAATTGGCGTATTCTTTCGCCAAATCGCTCAAATAGCCGCGCGAAACACGCTCGTGGAGCTTGGTGAGCTCAATGCAAACCGCCGCTTCGCGGTCCCCCAGAACCTCGTACGCCGCCTGCAGGGTCGCGGCGATCCGAAACGGCGATTCATAGCAAATAAGCGTGTGCTCGCGGTCGCGGTCTTCCGCGAACCAATTGCGGAGCGCCCCCGGCCCCCGCGGCGGAAAGCCGCGAAAAGTGAAGGAACTGGTGGAAAGTCCGCTCATCAGCAGGGCGACGTTGACGGCGCTCGCCCCGGGAATCACCTCGTAGGCGATCCCCTGCTGCGCGCACGTCCGGATCAGGCGGTAGCCCGGGTCCGAAATGCCCGGATACCCCCCGTCCGAACAGAGCACGACCTCTTTCCCGGCGGCAAGCGCCGCGAGAATCGTCTCCGTGACACGGTCCTCGTTCCCCTGGCGATAGGAAATCATGTCCGGCCGCGGCACATCGAAATGCGTCAAAAGCTGCCAGGTTCGCCGCGTATCTTCGCAGGCGATCAGCGACGCCTGCCGGAACGCCGCCAACGCCCGCGGCGAAAGGTCGCCCAGGTTCCCGATAGGGGTTGCTGTCACGTGAAGCATGCTCAAACCTCGAAATGCGCGTGCGGATTTTCCGCCAAAACCTCGAAAACGGACGGCAACACGTGCGCCTGGCCGAGTTCCGCGAGCGGACACCATTCGAACTCGATCCAATCCTCCTGCGCCGTGGCCGTCCGCGCCGCCTCCTCGTCCAGAAGAAGTTCGTATACGAGGTTTATTTCGGCGTGGGGCTTGCCTTTCTGAAGGAAAGCGTTCTCCACGACGCCCAGAAAAGCGCCGGTTTTCGCCTCAAGTCCCAGTTCTTCCTTGATTTCGCGGCAAAGCGCCTCGCGCCCCGTCTCCCCGAACTCGATGTGGCCGCCCGGCAAATAGGTCGTTTTGCCGCCTTTGGCGCGGCAAAGGAGCAATTTCCCCTCCAGTATGCAAACGCCGCGGGCAATCGTCTCGATCCCGGCCAGTTCATAGTCCGGAAGCTTTTTCGTCTTTTTTCCCATTCAGAAGACTCCTTTCCGCCACTCCGCGCGCGTCGCTTCGAGCACGACCGCGGCGGATTCCAAATGCGCCACTGCACCCGCCTTCGTCAGGCGCACACGCGCCTTATGGACCCGTTCCTCGGCAAAACAGACGTCCAATACAAGCTTCGCCGCACGCTCGATCATCCAACATTTGGCCGAAACCAGCGTCCGGCGCACGTTTTCCGTCAGGGCGGCGTAATCCACCGTGTCCGAAAGCGCATCCGTCCGCGCGGCTTGGGCATCCAGCGTCAACGCCAAGTCCACGCGCAGGGTCTGGGCGAGCGTCCGCTCGTACGGACGGTCCCCGATAATGCAGGCGACGGCGAGCCCGTTCAACTCCAATTGCATCGCGCTATCCCCTGAAGATGAAGTAGACCGCTCCCACGAGGCAGACGAGCGCGGCGAGGTAGTTCCAGCTGATGGCCTGCTTCATGACGAAAACGGAAAACGGCATGAAAACGAGCAATGTCACGGCTTCTTGCGTGACTTTGAGCTGCTCCAGCGACATGGTCCGCGCGCCTATCCGGTTCGCCGGCACGGCCAGGCAGTACTCCAGAAGCGCAATGCTCCACGAAACGAGTATGGCCAGCCAGAGCGGCTTGTTCGCGAGAAAGTTCAGATGTCCGTACCAGGCGCACGCCATGACGAAGTTGGAAGCCACCAAAAGACCGACCGTCAACCAATTTATGGAAGCCATGATTGTCCATTCTCAAGAGAGACAGGGCGGCCGATCCCTGAAGAACCGCCGCCCGTGTTTCGTCACCGAATTGTTGTACTTACTTTTTCAGCTTGCGCACAGCCTTGTGCGAGCAGAATGTACGCTCCGTGTAGAGCTTCGAGCGCCACGAAGGCGTCTTCTTGACGACCTTGATCGCCTGAATCCACGGACTGTTGAACGGGAAGAGCTTTTCGACGCGCACGCCGTAGCTTTCGCGGCTGACCGTGAAGTTGCCCGTCACGTTCTTGCGGCCGTTGTCGATCGCGAGAACCTTGCCCTCGAAATCCTGGATGCGATACTTGTCGCCTTCCTTGATCTTGATGGAGACGCGAATGATGTCGCCCGTGTGGAACTCGGGGAAATTCTTTTCCGCAAGCTTCGCCGTCTGCTCGGCGTTGATCTTATCGAGAATCTGGATACCCATTATCAGGCCTCCTTCTTCGGCTCAGCCTTGGGCTGCGCCTTGCGCGCGTGGTGAGGCTTGAGCGCCGGGTTTTTCGCGCGGCGAATGAGCGAAGCGACCGTCGTCGAGGGCTTGGCGCCCTTCGAGAGCCAGTGCTCGACACGCTCGAGATCAAGCTTGAAATTCTCGTCCTTGAGCTGTGTATCGTACCAGCCCAGGATCTCAAGGAACTTGCCGTCGCGCGGACAACGCTCGTCGGCCGCGACAATACGGTAGGTCGCGTGGTTTGTGCAACCCGTGCGACGCATTCTAATCTTTACCATTCTGCTATATTCTCCATGTTCGGTGAATTGAAACGCACATAGTATATCATATTCGCGCCTCCTCTGCAAGGGGAAAATAGATAAACGAATTTCCGCCCAAACCCGGCATGCGCCCCTCCCGCGTCCAAGCGCCCGTCCGGACGCGTCATACAAAACAAGAACGGACCTTGACCGCCCGGTCAAAGTCCGTCTCCCCTAAGGCTTTCGCCGCGGATGCCGCTTAGGCCTTCTTCGCAATCTCGACGAGCGTCTTGAATCCGGCCGGATCCTGAATCGCGATTTCGCTGAGCATCTTGCGGTTGATTGTCACGCCCGCCTTCGTCAGACCGGCGATGAACTTCGAATAGCTGATGCCCTCGAGACGCGTCGCGGCGTTGATACGGGCAATCCAAAGCTGGCGGAAGTTGCGCTTGGCGAGCTTGCGATGCTCGGTCGCCAACCGCATCGCGCGGTCCACAGCCTCCGTCGCCGTGCGGAAGAGTTTCGAACGCGCACCATAAAAGCCCTTCGCCAGTTCTAGGCGGCGGCGGCGACGTTCACGGGAAGCAGGTGCATTAGTAACACGCATGGTCTATTATCTCCTTAATTGCCCTGCAACATCCGCTGCATGGTCTTTTCGACTGTGTGATCCGTAACTGTCGTGCCGCGGAGATTACGCTTGCGCGCACGCGACTTGTAGCCGTTCAAGTGGCTCTTGCCGCCCTGCGAACGCAGAACCTTGCCCTTGGCCGACATTTTCATGCGCTTGACCGCGCACTTCTTCGTTTTCATCTTAGGCATTGTAGTATCCTTTTCTTTCCTTACCGTTCGGGCAGTCGGTTGATAGCCCGATCCAGACGGATAATCTGGTGGAGATAAGGGGAGTCGAACCCCTGACCTTCTCAATGCCATTGAGACGCTCTACCAACTGAGCTATATCCGCACATGCGATTTCGAGGACATAGTATACCATAATTCGGCGTGCGCGGTCAATAGCATTTTTTAAGTTGTCACGGAGAATGTGAATTGCCCGAGTAAATGCCTTCTAAATCGCCCCCGTCCGCGCCGTTCCCTGGCTTCCGATTCTGTTTTCGACGAAGCAAAAGGAGCCGTTTTCGCCCCTTGTTTTCCCAACCCGGACACAAAAATGCACATCCATAGGCTTTTCGATTTTAACGCGACCGCGTTAGAGTACGCGCGGGATGTTTGCCTCGACGCGGGCTTTCAGTTCGCGTTTTTCGGTCCGTTGCGCAATGGCCAGCAAGGCTTCAAGGGAACGCGCGGTCGAGATAATCGCCGCATACACCTTGACCCAGCCGTAAATAGCCAGGATGAGCAGTGCAATGCCCAAAAATCCGACTATGAAGTTGATCAACAACGCTATTCCTTCATCCATTTTTCATCTCTCCTTTTTATTGTTATTGTTTGAGTTATTGTAGTTTCTGTGTGGAACATGTAATTCCGTCGCCTTCATTTAAGGCCTCCTTATTCTCTAGGAGGCCAATCGCAAGCATCCAATTCAAGAACGATTTTTCTACCGTTCTCATCGATGTATGCAAGCCCGTAATCAGCAGGGAATTGGGTGGTCTGGCTTTCCCAAAACATAAACTTGTTCTTTTTAGATTCGATGTCGCCATAGTATCTGCCGCTGTAGCCTTTGTCTTCCTTCGCATCATAAACAAACACCCGCCAAGGTCGCCCGCTCGTCTTCTCCCCTCGCTTGAAGAGCAGGATCCGAAACTTGTCGCTGACCCTCGCCCCAACTCCCTTTTCGATTGTCCACGGCTCGCCGAGCGAATCGACGCGTCCGTAGCAAGTTCCATCGGTCGACCTAAAATAACAAGCCGACCACACACAGCCCTTTCGATATTCGGGCGCAAGCGTAGCGAGATCGTTTTGATACTGCGTCTTCCACCAGGCGAATAGACTGTCGGAAATCTCATTCACGGTCGTCCCCTTTTTCGACTCGAAATCACGCCACAGCTGCCCATCCCCGAACATTTCGCCCCGCCAATTGTGGAAGTTCCATCCTCCGCTCTCCTTTCTTGCGTGCGCCAGGAGCTCTCGCGCCTTCGTGTCAAAAAGAATCGGAAACCACTTCACAAACTCGGCTTCATTGCGGATCTTCGGGGCAAGTGCCCCAATATTCACGCGAAGAGGATAGTCGCAATACCGCGCCGCCTGTTTGGCATCTCCTTTTATAACGAGTTCGGCAAAGTCATTGGATTGCTCCTCTTGCAACGCATATCGGCATCCCGCGCAGAAAAAAAGCAAGCAGCAAAGTGCCCTTGAAACGACATTGATCATCGGCTCCATCCTTTCATTCTATTGGGTTCGCGTAACTAGCCCCTAGATTGTCTGATATTTTTGAAATCAACTTGAGAATCTGCGACGACAACGGTCCCTGCAGGACGTTGTACACGCCTTTGCGGCCATGGCCGGTCGCACCGACTTCGTCGTAGCCGCGAACACCGCCCTGCTTCTTCGCCTTGGCAATCAGCTGGGCGAACATCTTGTTGATCGCCGCCGCCACTTGGTCTGCCTTCGAGTTTCCGGTCCTTGGCATCCTCCCGCACATCGCACCCGCTTGGTCGACGACGAACAGGACGGCCATCGGATTTGTCCTGTTCGACACTACAGAATAGCACATTGTCTGGTCTCCTTTCGTTGTTTACGAGGTGTCAAAAACGCTCTGCGCATTTACGAAGCAATCTGACACATATTGTTGTTTCGGTTTTTCAGACGAAGCGAGTGGCGGAATGTTAGGGGAGCCTTTGTCGCCCTTCGGAGTTTATTGATCGTGTCAGAGAAGGGGAACGGCCACCCCGTTGCGCCGGAACCGCGATGCCGTTGCGCCGGAACCGCGATGCCGTTGCGCCGGAACGGCGATGGCGTTGCGCCGGAACCGCCGCGGATGCAAAAACCGCATTCGGGCGGACTTTCTTCTTTTTGGTGCGCCGGACAAGCTCGCTGCCGTTGAGCCGTGCGTGGCAGGCTTCCAGCTTCCGGCTTGCACGTCTGTGGGAACGCCCGATTCCACAACGCGCTGCAAGGGAAGAGCCCCCATCTCCATTTTCTGCATTCTCTACACGGTTAATTAATCATATGTCCCCCCTGTCGCCCGGGGCAGGAAGCGGGTCGGACCCTCCGCAGGAAGGGAAATTTACCCCGCTGAACACCCTTCCGACACCCCCCGCATGTGACGCTATCTAACATGCGCATGTTAAGGGGTCTAACATGCGCATGTGAGGGGGTCTAACATGCGCATGTTTTTGGACCTCATGCGGAGACCCTTTTTCGGGGCACCCCCTGTGGAGGGGCGATAAGTGATGTTTTTGAGCAAATCCTTTCAAAAACTGCAAGTTAGCGTGAATGTTAGCCCAGGCAAATTTCAAACCGCATGAGGGGGGTGTGTTCGAAACCCAAAAACACCCCTTTCGGAGATATGGAAAACACACTATTTCAACCATTTAGACCGTGTAAAAGAAATGCCGCGGGGCGATGAAAGGCTCCTCTAACATTCCGCCGCTTGCTTCGCGCGTCCCACCCCCGAGATGAATCGGGACAACCGGGGCAACTCGGACGAGTAGGACAGGTCGGTCGAGTAGGACAACTCGACCGCCCCGCCCCAATCCTGTTAATCCTGTCTACCTCCCCTCTGCATTTTCTACGCTGTCAACCCGCGAGGAAACCGGACCACGCCCCCCGTTGGGCGTCCCGAACGGATGCACCGTCACGGAAACCGCGCAGATTCCGTGACGGTATCCCGGGTGCAAACTGTGGATATTTTCCATTTTCGAGCGAAAACGGTGAATTAGGAAAGAACCCTCTTGACATACATACCGGTAGGTATGTTATAATATGCGCCGTTTCACACTGGTAGAAGAATATTTCTATGCCGCGCAAAGTCAAAGAAGAAGCCGAAAAGACGCGCACACGCATCCTTGCGAGCGCCCTGGCCCTGTTCACGAAGCAGGGCTACGACCGCACCACGTTCACGGAAATCGCCGCGCGGCTCAAGATGACGAAAGGCGCGGTCTACTGGCATTTTCCGACGAAAGAGGCGCTTTTGCTCGCTTTGGTGGACGCGGCGCTCAAGAAGTTCCAGTCCGACCTGACCGCGGCGCTTTCCCCCGAAGAAGACCTGACCTACCCGGCCGTCGCGAAAATGATGATTGCCAACGCCCAGGAAATCGCGCGCGACGCCAAACGGGCGGACTTCTTCCGCTTCATGCGTTCCCAGGTCAAGTGGGCGGAGTCGTCCATGACGAAAGTGCGCGAAAACCTCATAAACAACGAGAGTTTCGGTCCGAAACAGGCGTTTTTGCGGGCGCTCGAGAACGACAAACGCGCCGGACGCATCCGCGCGGACGTCAATACGGACGAGGTGGCGTCCGTCTCCATCGCCTGCTGGGACGGTCTTGTGAGCGCCCAGATCGAGAAATTCCTCACCTGCGACCTGGCGTCCACCCTGGCGCACACCTACGAGGCGATCTGGCGGGGGGTTCAGGCCGAAACCGCCGCGAAAACCATTTAACAAGGAGAAGAAATGAATACCAATACGGAAAACAAAGAAGAAAAGAGCCGCGCGGGAGCCGTCGCCGCGACAATCATCCTCGCCGCCGTCTGCGCCGCGGGCGGATGGATCGCCGGCGACATCTACGAACGCGTGGCGGAAAAACCCCACGGCGCGGCCGTCCAGCCCGAGGCAATCGAGACCGTCGCCACGATGGTCGTCACCAACCTGCCCTACAACCTGCCGGAAGAATTCGTCGCCCACGCCGAAGCCCTTCAGGAAGTCGACCTGCTCCCGCAGGTGGACGGCTACATAAAGGAAATCCTCTTCAAGGAAGGCGATCTGGTCAAGGAAGGCCAGCTTCTCTACCGCCTGGACGACGAGCGCTACCAGGCGGTCGTGAACCAGCGCAAGGCGGATCTGGAAGCCGCCGAAGCCGAAGCCCGCCGCGCCGAACGCTACTGGGAGCGCATGCGCAAGGCGGACGCGCGCGGCATCACCCAGCTCGAACGCGACAACGCCGAAGCGGGGGCGGGCACCGCCAAAGCCGCCGTCCTGCAGGCGAAAGCCAACCTGGTCGTCGCCGAATACGACTGCAAAAAAGCGCAGGTCTACGCGCCCATTTCGGGACAGATCGGCAAAACCGCCGCGCATGTGGGCGATTACGTCGCGCCGTCCAAGGGCGCCCTCGCGCGCATCGTGCAGGTCGATCCCATCCGCGTCAGCTTTCCGCTGACGGACCGCGCCTACGTGAACTGGCGCGAGGACGCGAGCAAGGGGCTTTCGGGCGCCAACCACCGCATGCGCCTCATCCTGCCCAACGGCTCGATCTACGACAAGGAAGGCGCGTTCGACTTCGACGACAACGAAATGTCCCTGACGACCGCCACCATCACGATGCGCCTGCGGTTCGCGAATCCCGACCGCCTGCTCGTCCCGAACAGCTACGTCACGCTGATCGCGGACAAGAAAACGCCGCCGGTCTACCCGACCGTGCAGCAGACCGCGATCGTCGACCTGCCCCAGGGCGGCGTGGGCGTCTATGTCGTGCAGGCGGAGGGCACCGTCCAGCTGCGCGCCGTGAAGACGCTCCCTGTGCATGAAGGCCTCATCCCCGTCACCTCGGGCCTCAAGGCGGGCGAGACGGTCGTCACCTCGGGCACGCGCAAACTGCGCGACGGCGCGAAAGTGCGCCTCGAGAAGGCGACGTCCAACGAAGAGAACGACCCGAACTACAAGCCGACGGAAATCTAAGGCTTCGGACGTCCACCAGGAGAGCAAATTGAAATGAAACTGTCGATTAGAGCCTCGATTGACAAGATAAAGACCTTTTCGAGGGTCTTTGTCGAGCGGCCGCGTTTCGCGATGGTCATCTCCATCGTGCTGACGATGGCGGGCATCCTCGCGATCACGAAACTGCCGGTCGCGCAATATCCCCAGCTGACCCCGCCGCAGATCTCGGTCACCTACAACTATCCGGGCGCCAATGCGCGCGAAGTGCAGAACACGATAGCCACGCCCATGGAAGACGAAATCAACGGCGTGGACGACATGCTCTACATGTCGAGCGACTGCACGGACGACGGCAACTACCAGCTGACCATCTCGTTCGACATCGAGTCCGACCGCGACATGGACCTCGTGAAGGTCCAGAACCGCATGTCGCAGGCCGAACCGAAGCTGCCTTCCGAAGCGAAACAGCTCGGCGGACGCGTCCGCGCCCAGTCCACGGACTTCCTGGGCTTCTTCTCGCTCGGCTCGCCCAAGGGGACGCGTTCGCGCCTGGAGCTGTCGAACTACGCCTACGGCATCATCCAGCCGGCGCTGTTGCGCGTGCCGGGCATCGGCGACGCGACGATCTACGGACCCAAGCTCTCCATTCGCGTGTGGCTGGATCCGGCGCGCATGGCCGCCCAGGGCATGAATTCCGAGGAGGTCATACAGGCCATTTCGGCGCAGAACATCCAAGCCTCGCTGGGCGCCGTGGGCGGCTCCCCGACCGAGGCGCACGGCGGCTACACCTACTCGCTTCTGGCGAAGGGACGCCTCATGACGGCGGACGAATTCGACGAAATCGTCGTCCGCCGCGACGACAACGGCGGCATCGTCAAGCTGAAGGACATCGCCCGCACGGAAATCGGCGAACAGAACTACATGTTCAACGGTCTCTACAACAACCGCAACGCCATCTCCATCGGCCTGCAGCAGAAGCCGGGCGCGAACGCCATCGAGACGATGAACGCGGCGCAGGCCGTCCTCGACGATCTCGCGAAAGACTTCCCCGAAGACATGGCCATCGACCTGGGCTACGACGCGACGGACTATGTGCGGCGTTGCATCCGCGAAATCGTGGACACGCTCGTCGTCACCTTCGTGCTCGTCGTGCTCGTCTGCTATCTCTTCCTGCAGGACTGGCGCGCGACGCTCATCCCGTGCCTGACGATCCCCGTCTCGCTCTGCTCGACCTTCATCCTGATGTCCGTTCTGGGCTACTCCATCAACATGCTGACCCTGTTCGGGCTCGTCCTCGCCATCGGCGTCGTGGTGGACGACTGCATCGTCGTCGTCGAGCGCGTGCAGTATCTCATCGAAACGCGCGGACTGAACGCGAAAGAGGCGACCATCCAGGCGATGAGCGACGTGACGAGCGCGGTCATCGCCACGACCCTCGTCCTGCTCGGCATCTTCGTGCCCGTGGGCTTCATGAGCGGCATCACCGGGCGCATCTACCAGCAGTTCTCCGTCACGCTTTCGGCGGCGGTCTGCTTCTCGACGGTGTGCGCGCTGACGCTCGCCCCCGCCCTCTGCTCGCTTCTCCTGCACGAGGCGCGCCCCTACCGGCACGGGCCTTTCGCGTGGTTCAACTGGTGCCTGGAGCACTTCAAGGGCTTCTTCGTCTCGTGCGCCCGCTGGCTCGCCAGCCGCATCTTCCTGACGCTGATGCTCCTGCTGCTCGTCGTCTTCCTGACGGTGCAGATGTTCATGACGACCTCGACCTCCTTCCTGCCGGAAGAAGACCAGCGCGTCATTTTCTGCTCGCTCGAGCTGCCTGAAGGCTCCACGCGCCAACGCTCGGTCGACCTCGTCTCGCGCGCCACGAAACTGCTCTCCGACGAGATTCCGGAAGTCAACTCCGTCCTCGCCATCTCGGGCATGTCCATGATCGGCGGACGCGGCGAAAACATGAACATGATGATCGTCGACCTCCTGCCGTGGGAACAGCGCAAGCGTCCCGACCAGGCGATCCAGCCGCTCATGAAGCGCTTCCAGGAAGTCCTCGCGAAGATCCCCGAACCGGCCGTCAAGGTCTTCGTCCCGCCGGCCATCCCGGGCCTCGGCAACAACTCCGCGATCGACCTGCGTCTGGAAGCCAAGGGCGACACGGACCCCATGCGCCTGTACGAGGTGCTCGGCGAGGTCCTGCGCAAGCTCAACCGCCTGCCGAACGTCATGGCGGCGTTCTCGGGCTACACGGCCGACACGCCCCATCTGCGCTTCAACCTGGACCGCGACAAGGCGGAAATGTACGGCGTGCCCGTCTCGACCGTCTACACGACGCTGCAGAACTACCTCGGCTCGCGCTACGTGAACGATGTGAACCTCGGCACGCAGGTCAACCGCGTGACGGTGCAGTCCGACTGGTCCGGACGCGCCACGCCGGCCTCGATCGAACGCCTGTACGTGCGCTCCGACAAGGGCGGCATGGTCCCGATCGGCGCGCTGGGCACGATTACGCGCGAAATCGGTCCGCGCACCGTCAGCCGCTACAACATGTTCCTCTCCGCGCAGGTCAACGTCATGCCCAAGCCGGGCGTGGCCTCGGGAACCGTCATCGAGGACATCAAGAAAGTCCTGGCCGAGACGCTCCCCGACGACTACGGCTATGAATGGTCCGGCATAACCTACCAGGAGCAGCGCAATGCGGGTTCCGCCGCGCCGCTTCTCTTCCTGGCGGTCCTGTTCGGCTACCTCTTCCTCGTGGCGCAGTACGAATCGTGGACCATTCCGCTGCCGGTGATGCTTTCCATCTTCGTGGCGGTGCTGGGCGCGCTCATAGGCCTGCGTTTCTGGGGCATCGTGGCGACCGGCGCGCCGTACGCGCTCTCCATCTACGCGCAGCTCGGTCTGGTCCTTCTGATCGGCCTGGCCTCGAAGAACGCGATTCTCATCGTGGAATTCGCGAAGGACAAGCGCGAAAAGGAGAACTACTCCATCGTGGAGGCGGCGGCGTCCGCCGCGGGCGAGCGTCTGCGCGCCCTGCTCATGACGGCGCTCACGACGCTTCTCGGCACGCTGCCCATGATGGTGGCGTCGGGCGCCGGCGCGGCGAGCCGCAACCACCTGGGCACGACGGAATTCTGGGGCATGGCCTTCTCGGTCGCCTTCGGCATCCTGCTCGTCCCGGGCCTCTACGCGCTCTTCCAGACCTGGCGCGAACACGCCAAGCGTTTCTTTGCCTACCTCTCGGTTACCGCGGCGCGCCGCCGCGAACTCAAGGATCGGAGAACAAAATGAAAAAAACGCAATTCTTCGCTTACGCAACCGGAGCGATCGGCCTCGTAGCCGCCGGCTGCGCCGCGCTCCCCTCGGTCGGTCCCGACTATGAGGAGCCCGTCTACGCGCTGCCCGACCATCCCCTGCCGGACGCCGGGGCGCCCACGACGAACAAGACCGCCATCGGCGAGTTCAAGCCGGCGGACGCGGCGGACGACGCGCGCACCCTCCTTTCCACGAACGAAGTGCGCCTCTGGTGGACGCGGTTCGACGACCCCGTTCTCGCGCACTTGGTGGACGAGGCCGTCTCGAACAACCTCTCCTTCCTGCAGGCCGCCAGCCGTCTGGAGGCGAGCCGCTGGGAGTTGCTGGGCTCCTACGCGGCCTACCTGCCGAAAATCTCGCTGGACGGCGCCGCCACGCGGGGCGACTACCACCGCTACACCTCGACCGGGAACAGCAGTTGGCGCTCGACCGGCTCCAAGTTCGTCCATAGCGACCTCTTCCGCGGCGGATTCGACGCCACGTGGGAGATAGACATCTTCGGCGGCAGCCGCCGGGCGACGGAAGAAGCCTGGGCGCGCGCCGAGGCGGAAGGCTGGTCGCTCGCGGACGCCTGGGTCAGCCTGACGGCGGAAGTCGGCCGCCAGTACATCGCCCTGCGCACGACCCAGCAGCGCATCGCCGTCGCGCGCACCAACCTCGTCCTCCAGACCGAAACGTACGACATCCTCAAGTCCCGCCTCGATTCGGGCATCGGCGACGAACTCGCCGTGAGCCAGTCCAAGTACGTCGTGGACCAGACCCACGCGACCATCCCGCCCCTGCTCGCGCAGGAGGAGTCGCTCCTCAATGCGCTCGCCATCCTCACGGGCGCCATGCCCGGGAGCCTGCACGGACTGCTGAAGGACTGCCCCGACCGCGACTGGCTCGTCGCCCCCACACGCCTGGCGTCCGTGCCGACGGACCGCATCCGCACGCGCCCCGACGTACGCGCGGCGGAACGCGAACTCGCCGCGCAGGTCGCGCACGTGGGCGTCGCCAAATCCCAGTGGTATCCGCGGCTCTTCATCAACGGGACCCTGGGGCTCGAGTCCGTCAAAGTGCAGAAATTCCTGAGCAAAGGCGCCTTCTACGGCACGATCGGACCTTCCTTCAGCTGGCCCATCTTCCAGGGCGGCAACATCTACGCGAACGTCAAGGCCGAAGAGGCCCGCATGGACGAAGCCTTCCTGAAGTACGAGGAGACGCTCCAGAAGGCGTACGGCGAAGTGCGGGACGCCTATGCGGCGTATACGCAGGAGTACCACCGCTACGAAGCCCTGCGCGGCGCCGTCAAGGCCGCGGAGGAAGCGGTGGCGATCTCCAAGGATCTGTACCGGAACGGTCTGCGCGACTTTACCGCCGTCATCGACGCCCAGCGCTCCCTGCTGACCCTCGCGGAGCAGTTCGTCGTCAGCCGCGGTCAGATCTCGACGGACGTCATCGCCCTCTACAAGTCGCTCGGCGGCGGACTGGACGAGTCCGAAGGCGAAGCGGTTTCAGATTCCGCCCAGTAGCCCACACGCTCAAACGAAAACAAAGGAGGCTTGTGCGATCCGCACAAGCCTCTTCTGTTTCTTTCATGCGCGGCGCAAGCCGCGCCCGTCCTTAAAGGACCATCTTCAGTCCGGGCACGCGCTTGAGCTGTTCGTCGAACTTGGCCATTTCCGCCCGGTCCTTGAAGCGCACCGAAAGGCTGTACGAGACGTACTTCCCGCCGGACGACGTATTGGCCTCCGTGACGGGCGCCACAAGATCAAAGCCCTCAAAGAGCGCCTTGGTCTGGGCGTCGTCGCGTCCTTCCGCATTCACGATGATGCGGTGATGGGCGACGACCGGGAATTTCAATTCTTCACTCATGCTTGCTCTCCTTGTTATTGTTCCGGATTGGATTGGCGAAAATCGCTCTGCCGGCGTCCCAAAAACGAGACGCGGCGGTTGCGCTTGCGGTTCGTGCGGTTGCGGTTGGCGGGGTGCACCCACGGCGCCTGGGGCAGTCCCTCCTTCGCCTTGCCGCCGGCCTGCTCGCCCGCTTCGCTGTGGTACGGGTGGTCGCGGTCGACCGGGATGCTCTTGCGGATGAAGCGTTCCACCGCCTTGAGCTGGGCGCGTTCCGCCGCGGTCACGAAACTGATCGCCGCGCCCGATTCGCCCGCGCGCGCCGTCCGCCCGATGCGGTGCACGTAGCTTTCCGTCTCCAGCGGCAACTCCATGTTGACGACGCACTTCACGTCCGGCACGTCGATGCCGCGGCTGGCGATGTCCGTCGCCACCAGCACGCGCACCTTCCCCTGGCGGAAACCTTCCAGCGCCCGGGTGCGCTGGCCCTGCGTCTTGTCGGAGTGGATCGCCGCGGAGGCGATATTCGCCCGCATGAGCTTCTTGTTCACGCGGTCCGCCCCGTGGCGCATCTTGGTGAACACGATGACGCGGTCCCATTCCGGATGCGTCTCCAGGAGGTTCACGAGGAGCGCGTCTTTCTGCGCCTTGTCGACGAACATGACCTTCTGGTTGATTTTCTCGACCGTGGGCGTCTGGGGCGAGACCTCGATCTTCACCGGGTCGTCCACCAGTTCCGCCGCCAGTTTCGCGATCTGCGGGGAGAACGTCGCCGAGAAGAACAGGGACTGCCGCGCCTGCGGCAATTTGGAGATGATGCGCTTGATGTCGGGCAAAAAGCCCATGTCCAGCATCCGGTCCGCCTCGTCCAGGACGAAACATTCCACCTGGTCCAGGTAGAGGATTCCCTGCGTCATGAGGTCGATGAGCCGCCCGGGGCAGGCAATGACCGTCTCCGCCCCCTTCTTTATGTCCTTAACCTGTCCGAATTGCGAAACGCCGCCGAATATGCACGCGAACGGCAGATTGGCGTATTTGGAATACGCCTTCACGTTCGCCGCGGTCTGCGCGGCCAGTTCCCGCGTGGGGGACAGGACAAGCGCGCGCGGATGCCCAATGTGCCGCGGACGCCGCACCCGCAGGAGATGGTCCAGTATCGGCAGCATGAACGCCGCGGTCTTGCCCGTTCCCGTCTGGGCGCACCCGATCAGGTCGCGCCCCTTCAGCAGATAGGGAATCGCCTGCTCCTGAATGGGCGTAGGCTTCGCATACCCCACCTCGCGGATGGCTTTTTGCAAGGACGGCTCAAGTTGTCCGAAAACAGTTTCTTCAAAGTTCATCCCTATATTATATCAAAAATCCGCACTGTTTGCTTGCCCCTGCGCGATCCCGTCCCCCGCGCATTCCCGGGCGGGCGCACGGCTTCAAGAGGCGCCTGCGCCGGACGCCGTATGCCGGACCAGTCACACAAACGCGCGCAGCGCAAAAGTCCGGTTCCGGAGAACAGGGTCCCGCGGAGACGATGATCCGGATCCAGGGACTCCGGGTCAAGAGACCGTGGTCTTTTGCCCTAGAGACCGCGGTCTCTTGACCTAGAGACCGTGGTCTCTTGCCCTAGAGACCGTGGTCTCTTGACCCAGAGACCGTGGTCTCTTGACCTGGAGACCTTGGTATCCGGTCGCAACCTGGGATGAGACGGTAACGGTATCCTAGACCAACCCTCGTCTTCCCGTCGCTATTTGCGTGTTTTATGCCGAAAAGCGTCCAAAACATCCTTTTCCATTCTTTTTTTGTTCCGGGGGCACCGTCCGCCGCATTCCGGCGCGAAACCCTTCCCTCTTGGCAAAAACCCCGCGAATCTTCTCACTCTTGTCCCCAAACGCGCCGCGGACGGAAAATAATGTGCAAATCCCCATTGACGGCGGAGGCTCAAATTTGGTATACTATGTATCACTTTGTTGGCGAGATACTCAAGCGGTCAACGAGGGCAGACTGTAAATCTGCTGGCTTACGCCTTCTAAGGTTCGAATCCTTATCTCGCCACCACTTCAAGAACTCGGTTACGCCGGGTTTTTTGTTTTATTCCAAGCAAGTATCCATTCTTCCCCGCGCGCAATCGATAAAGTTCACGCACGAGAAAAAGGCTTCCGGGGGCTTTTTGGGGAGAAGAAGAATCTGGATTGGTTGTCCGGGGTGGACTCGAACCACCTCGAAAGGTATCAAAAACCTCTATGCTGCCATTACATCACCGGACAATGGTGTGCGTCGCGCAAGTCCAAAACCCCGCTTCCGCCAGGCGTGCCGCCAGTCTTTGCGCCTCCTCGACGCTGGACGCCAGGCCGAAAACCGTCGCGCCGCTGCCCGTCATGAGGGCTTTTCGCGCACCGGCCGCCGCGAGCGCGTCCCGCGCCGCACCAATGGACGGCTCCAGACGCATCGCAGGCTCGGACAAGTCGTTCATGCAGGCGCCGCCTAGCGCGTCAAAACGGCCCGTTTTCCACGACTGCGTAATATTATACACTATTTCGGGGTCGTTTGTCACGCGGAATAAGCAGTTCTTGAAAACTTTTTGCGTGGACGAAAACACGCGCGGATTGACGAGAACAAGCGGCAAAGCGGGGAAATCCGCCCCTTCTTCAAGGAAAGAAACCCTCTCGCCCCGCCCTTCCATCAAAACGGGCTGCCGCGTTTCCTGCGCGAGCACGAGCGCGGGGACGTCCGATCCGACTTCCGCGGCAAGCGTCGCCAGTTCCGCGAGCGGCAGATCAAGGCCCCACAACCTGTTCAACGCGCGCAAGACCGCCGCGGCGTCCGCACTGCCCCCGCCCAGCCCGCCGCCGGCCGGAATGCGCTTGTCTATATGGATGCAAACGCCGCGGGAAACGCCGCGGAACCGGGCCAGAACCCGCGCCGCCCGGACGGCCAAATCGTCCGCATAGCCCGAATCGGACGTCGTTTCGTCCGCCTCGGTCAATTCCAGTTCGTCGGCGAGCGCAATGGGCGCGACGACGGAACGCAAATCGTGATACCCGTCCGCCCGCGCCGCAAAGACTTCCAGCGAAAGATTAATCTTGGCGTGCGCCTTTATCTTCATGCGCGCCCTCTTTCACATCGACCGGCTCATCTTCCTCGTCGATAGGTTCCTCTTCCTCGTCGAGAAGCTCGTCCTCCACGGCATCCGAAAAGGCGAACGCCAAGCCCAATTGCACGAGCGCGGAAATCCCCTTCAATTCGGAGGCCGTCATCCGGTAATGGAAACGGAAGCCCTCGTCATCCTGCCATACGGCGCCGGCGAACCCACCTTCTTGCGCAACCGGCAGTGCGGTCAGCATCATGCTGATCATGTCGACCGCATCGCTCTTTGTCACGGTCTCGCGCACACAAAGCGCCGCGGCGATTTTGAGAAGACCGAAAGGCGACCCCGCGTAAGCCGCGCAAAGCGGGCGGTCCTTGTCTTCCGGCAAAACGGCGGCAAAGCGCTGGGCCGGCGTGAACAGTCCCTTCGCGCCCTTGAGCGTAAAGGCGACCTTGGCTCCCGCGGCGTTCGTGGGCACCTGGCGGACCTTGTCCGGCGAATTTGCGAGTTTCGACGCTATGCGCTGCGCGGTGGCGAGCCAGTTGTTTGTCCTGTTATCCGCAATCAGACGCGCGAAATCAAGCGAAACAAATGTCGCGCCATTCGTCTCGTCGACCCGCAGAGCGTCCAACTTGAACCCTTCTTCCGCAAAAAGGCGCCGCATGTCCGGGCCGGACACCCCCCGTCCGCCCGGGGAGGTCGCATTCGCGGTCTCCCACGCCCAAAGCGCGTCTTTATCGGCGAAAGCAAGCGGCTTCCCAGCGAGTTTTTGGCGTCCAAGCCTTTCCAAATAGGATCCTTTCGCCGTCGCAAGCGTCCCCTGGACGTCCAAACCTCGCTCGTCCGCACGGAATCCAAATTTGAAGGCGCCCGCGCCCTTGAAAGCCTCCGGACTTGCATTGTTCAACGAACCCGCCAAGAGCCTCGCGAACATGTTGTCTTCAAGGGTGAAATCGATAAGATTGCCCTGAAGATCGGCTTTCTCGAGCTTATTCGTCTCCGCCAAAGCCAACGTAGCCAATTCGGCGGCGGGGGCGGCGGCGACCCAGCGTCCATCTTCCGCATACGCAATGTAATTGGTCACGGAGACGCCATCCTCCTGCGAAACGAGCCGCATAACGCCGTTTGTCTCGTCGACCCCCGGGAACTTCTCCCGAAACGCCGCGCGCGACTGCGCGGTTGGATACATGAGCGCCACCAAAGCCTGTTCGCCCAGACTCGCAGGCGAAAGCGGACCCTCCCCGGCGGGCACATAGCCGATGTATGCGGAAGGCGCGCCTTCCCGTTCGGGTCCGAACAGACCGCGGGCTTCCGAAAACATGATGAGCGAGCCGACCAAGTCCTGGAACTGCGGCAGTTCGATCTGCGCGCCAAGCCGGGCCGCCGCATTGGTGAGCGTGGCACCGTCCGCCAGGCGCAGAACCGAAAACCTTTCGGGCGCCGCACCCAGCGTCAAAGCAAACGCGACCGCGAGAAATGCGAACAGTTTCTTCATGGACAAAGAACCCCTTGACTCACCGGGTGCGGCGCGCCCGTCTCAGGCGCGCAGTTCGTTTATCGCGTCCGCCACGTTCTGGAAGAGCCGCGCCAGTTTGAAGGTCGGGATCGTCGAAAACGCCAGGCGAATCAGACCCGAAAGCACGATTGTTCCCGTGGAGTACTTCTCGATCAGATACTTGCGCACCGTCTCCGCGTCCACGCCAATCGGCTTGACGCACATGAAATAGCCCGAATTGAACGGCATGACCTCGAACGCGTCCGCGTATTCGGGGTGCTGCGCGAGGATGCGGCGGATTTCGTCGTAGCGCGCCTTCAGGACGTCGTACTTCTCCTTCTTCTGCGCACGGTAGCCCGGGTCCGCATAGGCGGCGATTGCCAAGTGTTGCCCGATGGAGGAAACATTCGAGATGCAGCTGCGCACGTTCCCGGCCGCTTTCGCCTCGAGCGCCTTGAGCTGGTCGGCCGTGGCGCCCTTGAACGCGAACGTGATGAAGCCCACGCGCAGCCCCCACACGTAGTCCTCCTTCGTCGTGCCGTCCAGCTTGACGGCGAGGACGCGTTCCGAAAGGTCCGAAAACTCCGCGAAGAGAGATTCATTGTGCACGCCCTTCTCGTACACGAGCCCGAAGTAGGCGTCGTCCAGCAGGACGACAATCCGCTTGCCGGCGTCCGCCGCCTCCTTTACCGCCTCGACGATTGCCGCGGCGTCCTCGTCCGTCGCCGTATACCCGGTCGGATTGTTCGGGAAGTTGAGGATGAGGATCTTCTTGTCGCCGGGAGCCAAAAGCTGCGCCTTCATCGCCTTGGCGTCGAAGTGGCCGTCCCTGTAGGTGTTGAAGAGCGCCTGCGGCACGCCGAGCGCCTCGCCGAAAATGAGCGAATAGTTGTCCCAGTACAGGTCGGGCGTGACGAGCGTGTCTTCGGGGCCGGCGAAGAGTTCCGCCGCGATCCGCAGGCCGTGCGTCAACGCGTTCGTGACGACCGGGTTCGAGAAGGTCTTGCCCACGAGGGACGGATTCTTCTCGATCTGCATCTCGCGCCAGACTTCGCGCAGTTTCGGCAGGCCGAAACTTCCCGCATAGAGAAACGCCTTCTTGTCGAGCGTAATCCCCTTGCTGAAACACGGCATCACGAGCGGCGAGCCGTCTTCCTCGAAGGCCATGCCGATCGTGGCGTTGATGTCGCACGCCTTGGCCTCGGCGCCCTGCCCCAATATGCCCCCGTAGGGGAAGTAGATGCGCCGTCCTTCCGGCGAAAGAAACGCCGCGGCCGGACCCAAAGTATCGTTCAATTTCTCTGCGAGTGTGTTCATAGCGTTCAATATTATAGCAAATCTGCCGTGGATATGGCAGTCTCTTCTTTCATGTATGGACAAATCGTAAACGTGGGCGACGCGCAGGACGCCCGCGCCTTCGGGCAACGCGGATGGAACGCGCACCCCGTCGGCCACGCCGTCGGCGGGGGCACCGTCCCCTTTATGGACCGCAGGGGCGCGTCCTTGGGCGCGTCCAGCCGGGGCACCGCCTCGAGAAGCCCCTGCGTGTAGGGGTGGCGCGGATGCGCCAGCACGTCCAGGACCGGACCGCTCTCCACGATCTCCCCGGCGTACATGACGTGGACGAAGTCCGCATAGCGCGCCACAAGCCCGAGATTGTGCGTGATCAGGAGAATCGTCATCTGCCGCCGGGGCGCCACCCGCACGAGGAGATCGAGAATCTCCTTCTGCGTCGTCACGTCCAGCGCCGTCGTCGGCTCGTCGGCGACAAGCAGCGTCGGGCAGGCGGCCACCGCCGCGGCGATCATCACGCGCTGCTGCTGGCCGCCCGAAAGCTGGCACGGATACTTCCGCACCGTCTCGGGCGGCAGCCCGACATCCGACAAGACACGCAGCACGCCCTCGTCGCGGATGTCGTACCGCGCCTCCTTTATCTGCCGCCCGATGCGCATGACCGGGTCGAGCGACTGCATCGGATTCTGGAAAATGTAGGAAATGCGCGGTTTTCCTGTGATTTCGCCCGAAACCTCCGCCCGGTCGACGAGCCCCTTGAGCGCGAGCGCCGTCAGCGACTTCCCGCACCCCGACTCCCCGACGAGCGCAATGCGCCCCCGGCGCGGCACGGTGAAACTCACGTCGCGCACCGGGACGGAAAGCCCTCCGCCTTCCGTCCGGAACGCGACGCGCAGGTGCTTGACCTCCAGAAGTATGGGGGAGCGCTCGCTCATGCCTTTACTTCATCATGAGCGCGGTCATGCGCTTCATGAAGTCCGCGCCGTCGGCGACCGCCGAACCTTCCGCGATCAGGGCGCCGTCGTACAGCAAATGCACCGCATCCGCCTGCGCATCGCCCGAAAGCGCCGCGATCTTCTTGACGAGCGGATGTTCTGCGTTGATCTCGAGGATGCGTTTTTCGTCCGGAACCTTCTCGTTCATCGCCCGCATCATGCGCACCATGGACGGCGAAAGCGCGTTTTCGCGCGCCACGAGACAGCAGGGCGAATCCACCAGGCGCGTCGAGACGCGCACGTCCGAAACGTTCGCCTCCAGCGTCTTCTTCACGCTCTCGAGGAACGGTTTCAGCTCCGCCGTGGCCTTCTCCTGGGCGTCCTTTTCCGCCTTCTGCTCGGCTTCGCTGCCGAAAGACACGTCACCCTTGCCAATATCCACGAACTTCTTGCCCTCGAACTCGCGCAGCGATTCGGCCAGGAACTCGTCCACCGGCTCGCAGAAGAGGAGCACGTCGCAGCCGTGCTTGCGCGCGGCCTCGATCTGCGGCGCCCGGCGGGCGTCCTCTTCGCGCTCGGCGATGATGTAGTAGATATCCTTCTGGTCGGCGGGCATGTCCTTGACGTAGTCCTCGAGGAAGATGCGCTTGCCCGGCTCCGTCCGGGCGGACGGATACTTGATAAGCTTCTTCACGCGGTCGGCGTTCTGCCAGTCCACGTGCACCGCCTCCTTCAGAATGGACCCGAACGCCGCGGTGAACGCGTCGTATTTGGCGGAATCCTTCTTCATTTCCTCCAGGACGGAAAGGATCTTCGACGTGATCGCCGACTTGATCTTGCGGATGACCGCGTCGTCCTGCAGCATCTCGCGCGACACGTTGAGCGGCAGATCCGCCGAATCCACCACGCCTTTCACGAACCGCAGCCAGCTCGGCAGCAGAAGGTCGATGTCGTCGCCGATGAAGACGTTGCGCACGTAAAGCGAAAGTCCGCGCTTCTGCTGCGGCATGAAGAGGTCCATCGCCGCCTTCTTCGGGATGAACAGGAGCGCCTTGAACTCGACCGCGCCCTCGCCGGAGAACGGAATCGTCTCGAGCGGATCCTCGAAATCGTGCGTCAGGTGCTTGTAGAATTCGGCGTACTCCTCCGGCTTCACATCCTGCTTGGGGCGCTTCCACAGCGCCACGCGCGTGTTGAGGGGCTTGGCCTCGTCCTCTTCGCGGCGCTTCTTGTCCTCGGGCTTCTCGTCCTTCGGCGCGTCCGTCTGCTTGAAGTAGATCGGGTAGGCGATGAAGTCCGAATATTTCTTCACCAGGTCGGCGACGCGCCAGCGGTCGAGGTACTCCTCCTGGTCCGCGCGCAGGTGCAGCGTGATCGTCGTGCCGAAGCCCGCCCGTTCCGCGTCCGAAATCGTGTAGCTCCCGCCCATATCGGACTCCCAGCGGAACGCCGCGTCCGTGCCGCGCTTTTTCGAGACGACCGTCACCTTGTCCGCCACCATGAACGCCGCGTAGAACCCGACGCCGAACTGTCCGATCAGCTCCGGCAGCGCCTCGCCGCCCTTCTCCTTCAGCGCCTGGCGGAAAGCTTTCGTGCCGCTCGAGGCGATCGTGCCGAGGTTCTTCTCCAGATCCGCCGCGTCCATCCCCAGTCCGTTGTCCGAGACGGACAGCGTCTTCGCGGCACCGTCCGCGGCAATGTCTATGCGCCAGTCGGGATTGTCCGCCAAAAGCTCCTTCTGGGTCAGTCCCAGATACTTCGCGCGGTCTATCGCGTCGGACGCGTTGGAAATGAGCTCGCGCAGGAAGATCTCCTTCTTGGAATAGAGCGAATTGACGACGAGATCGAGCATCTCGGCAATCTCGGCCTTGAATGATTCAGTTTTCTTTTCCATAGCGTTATCTATTATACCATGCCTTGCGGGGAAAATAAACCCCCCAAATCAAAAATAAGGGGGTCCTGTCGTGAGACACCCCGGACAGGTCGTTCCGACGGGTGGAGGGCGAAAGCGAAAAAGGAGAAGGTTCGGTTGTGGAAGCGAGGGAAAGGATGCGCAAGGGCCACCCCGGGAGGATGGCGCGCCGACCCCATCCCTCCACCCCCTTCCAACCGCCCATCCCCTCCCCTCTCCTTATGAAAAGGCAAGGGAATGCGCCATGTCCGGCAGCGGCGAGACCGTCGCCTCCTTGCTGCCTCGCACGGACGTTCCGGCGCAACGGGGTCACCGTTCCGGCGCAACGGGGTGACCGTTCCGGCGCAACGCCATCGCCGTTCCGGCGCAACGGGGTGGCCGTTCCGGCGCAACGCCATCGCCGTTCCGGCGCAACGTCATCGCCGTTCCGGCGCAACGTCATCGCCGTTCCGGCGCAACGGCATCCACCATCCCGCACGCGGCGGCAAAACGGCGGCGCAAGACGACGCCGCGCGCGCCCGGACGGAATGAAAAAGCCGGGAAATGAAAGGAACCTCGCACGCCATTGCCGAAGCCACGAAAGGGAAACCCAACGAGAAGGTCCGGATTGCTGCCCAGAGGACTCGAGAAATTTTCAGCCGTCCCGCCGCCCCGGGTCTTTGCGCCGGCACGCGCGTCCTTCCATCAAAAAAGGCGCGGGCCCGGCATTTTCAACTGCCGAACCCGCCATCCTGCGTCTTTGCGGAAAAGACTTACTTCGCCGGAGCGGAGCCGTCGTCGCCGTAGCCCTTCGACTTCAGATATTCGACAACCTTGCCAACCGTCGTGAGCTTCTCAGCATCCTCTTCCGGAATGGCCGCGCCAAATTCCTCTTCGAACGCCATGATGAGCTCAACCGAGTCGAGCGAATCGGCGCCGAGATCATCGATGAACGAAGCATCGGTCGTGACCTGTTCCGCGTTGACGCCGAGCTGCTCGACGATGATATCCTTCACGCGTTCTTCAAGTTTTCCTGCCATAATAAGTGAACTCCTTACTTTGTTAGATGTGTCTATTATACCGTTTTTACGCCGTAAACGCAAGGGGGATCCTTCAATCCACCCGGCGCGCGCCGGCGCAGACGCCAAATTTACCCGATCATGCCGCCATTGACGGAGATAATCTGCCCCGTCACATAGGCGCTTTCGTCGCCCGCCAGCCACGCCACCGCGTTGGCGATGTCGTTCACCGAACCGAAGCGGCGCAGCGGAATCTGCTCCATGTAGTTCTTGCGCACCTCTTCCGGCAGAACGTCCGTCATCTTGGACTGGATGAAGCCCGGCGCCACCGCGTTGCAGCGGATGTTGCGGCTGCCGAGTTCCTTGGCCGTGGTCTTGGTGAGCGCGATCACGCCGCCTTTGGAGGCCGTGTAGTTCGCCTGGCCCGCGTTGCCCATGATGCCCACGACGGAAGCGATGTTGATGATCGAGCCGCCCTGCGGGGTGCCGTCCGCCGCCTTGTTCTTCATCATCGGCCGCGCCACGGCGCGCGTGAAGAGGAAGGTGCCCTTCAGGTTGACGTCGATGACCGCGTCCCAGTCCGCGTCGCTCATGCGCATCAAGAGACCGTCCTTGGTGATGCCGGCGTTGTTGACCATGATGTCGATCTTGCCGAAGTCCGCCAAAACCGCCTTCACGCACGCGTCGACTTCCGCCGAATTGGCGACATTGACGCCGTAGCCCTTCGCCTTGACGCCGAGCGCCTCCAGCGCCTTGACCGTCTCGTCGCACCACTCGGCCTTGAGGTCGCAAATCGCGACGTTCGCGCCGTTCTCGGCCAGTTTCTTGGCGATTGCCGCGCCGATGCCGCGCGCCGCGCCCGTCACAAGGGCGACTTTACCTTCCAGATTCTTCATTTATGTATCCTTTCAAATCCTTTTCCGGCCCTCAGCCCAGAAGCGCCGCGGTCGCCTCCAGCGAGGCCAGGTCGGCGACGTTCGCCGTCGTGAGCGACGCGTCGATCTTCTTGATCAGCCCCGAAAGCACCTTGCCCGGACCGAACTCCACGAACGTCGTGCACCCGAGCGCCTTCGCCGCGGCGACATCCGCCGCCCAGTTCGTCGTCCCCGTCACCTGCTCCAGCATGAGCGCCTTGATGGCCGCCGGGTCGGACGCGTGCGGCTGGCCCGTCACGTTCGACAGGACCGGGAACTTCGGCGCGTGGAAGGTGATCGTGTCCAGGACGGGCGCGAGCTTTTCGCGCGCCGGGGCCATGAACGGCGAATGGAACCCGCCCGCCGTCGCCAGCGGAATCGCCCGCTTGATGCCCAGCTCCTTGGCGACCGCCGCGGCCGCGGCAATCGCTTCCTTCGAACCGGAAAGCACCTGCTGCGCGGCGGAATTGATGTTCGCCACCGTGCACCCCGTCTTCTCGCACAACGTCTTCAGCTGCTCCGGCGAGGCGCCCACGATCGCGATCATCCCGCTGGGCGTCGCTTCGCACGCTTCCTGCATGAACCTGCCGCGCGCCTCGAGGACCTTCAGCGTGGAGGCGAAATCCAGAACCCCCGCCGCGCACAGCGCCCCCCATTCGCCCAGCGAAAGACCCGCCGCGCAGTCGAACGCCGTCGGACGCTTCTTCTGCAGCGCCTGGTACGCCGCGTAGCTCGTCACGAATATCGCCGGCTGGCAGATGTTGCTCTTCGTCAACTCCTCCGCCGGACCCTCGAAACACACCTTCTTGAGGTCGAAACCCAAAACCTCGTTCGCCGTGTCGAACAGCGCCATCGCCGCGGCGTCCGCCGCGGCGAAATCCTTGCCCATGCCCGGAACCTGCGCGCCCTGGCCGGCGAAAACACAACATATAGCCATCTTCTTTTCCTTTCAGAAAGTCTAGGCGTCTATTTTCTCATATTATCCGCCAAAATGCAACCTTTTTTTGACGTACGCCCCCGTGCACCCCTTCCAACGGACGGAAAGCGCCCGGAACGCCCCTTTTTGCCCCGCGGGGACGGAGCCCGCCCCGTGGGGTTCCGCGCCAACCCGGCGGCGTTTTAGGGCGAAAACTACTTGACATCCACCTTTTCGCTGTTCTCCACCCGGAAAGACGCCCGCCCCGACGGCGGATAGTGCGTATTCTTCCGGACGGTGTTGTCGCGCCAAGTCACATTCTCGGCGGAAGAAGCGAAGAGAAGTGTCGTATCGAAGGTGTCAAAGACATTGTCCTCTATAAGGATGTTCCGGTGGTAGCGCTTCTTCTGGTGCGCGACATCCTTGATTTCGGGGAAAATGGAGACGACCCCCTCGCAATACTGGAAGTAGGACGTCACACAGTCCCGGAAGTAGTTGCCCCGGATGACGACATCCTCGCACCCGCCCGACTCGTACCAGTTCATCGCATCACCCGCGAAAAGGATGGCCGACCCCGAGATGTTCAAGAACCGGTTGTCCTCCACGCGCACGGGCTTGGGCGTCGTGAAAAGCGCCCCGCGCGCCCGGTTGTGGGTGACGACATTGCCGCGGAACTCCACCGCGCACTGCCACGTCGCGTTCTCGACCGCATCCCCCGTCCCGAATGCATCGGGGAGCGATCCGGCAAGCGCCAGTTCGACTTCCCGCTCGTTGGGCGTGTCGACCGCCTCGATGCGCAAAACCGGCCCGTTCTCCAGCGTTTTCGCGCGGATGAGGCGCATATCGTCGCCCGGCTGGAATACGCCGAACCCGTACGCCCCTTCATGCATGTAGCGGCAACGGATGCGCCGCCGGTCCGCCGAAATGCCCTGTATGACGAGGCAGGTGGAGTGGACGTTGATGGCGTCGTCCATCATGCCCTCGAACCAGGCGTTTTTCACGCAAACCTGCCCCTTTACGTTCGAAAAGTGGGTCGCGTCGACCGTATGGGCGCCCACGCGCCCGGCGGACGGGAACACGCCGCACGTCTTGTCCGCGGCGGTTTGGCTCCCGACGATCGACACGTTCTCCGAAACCTGGGCCAGGAACGCCATCCCGAACGCCGCGTGGACGACGACATCCTCGAATACGACGTCCTTCGCCCGGTGCAGGCAGAAACCGGGGTGCGGACGCGCAAACGAGCGCAGAACGAGGACGTCCCCCGGACGCATCCCCGCGCCGATCGCGCCGAAATTCGAGTCATAGACGATAGTCCCGTCTTCGCGCAATGTGGCCCTGTTGCACCAGATATCGGCGCTACCCGGGACGATTTCGTGCGTATCGGCGCGAAAAGCCATGCCGATGCGCTGGGGGATGTCGAGCCCGTCTCCCCGGGCATGGAACATGCCGTTCTCGACAGTGAAAGGATAAAGTGCGCGGTCGCAAGAGAAAACGCCGCCTTTCCCGTCCGGCGTCGGCCCCTGGTAGACGAGTTCCGTGAAGGGCGGACGCGCCCAATCCACCGAAAGATTGCGGATGAATACGTTCGTCGCGTCCTTTATGAGCCCCACCATGGCCTCGCCGTGCAAAAGCAGCCGTGCGCCGTTCCCCTCCAAGGTGAGATTGGAGATCCCCATCAGGGGCAACGCGACCGGATGATCCGCCGGCTGGTCGTGGTTCGAGACGCGCAAAACGACGCGTTCCGCCTCCGCGGCGAAAAGGTGGTAGTCCCCCGGGGCGAGCTTGAGCGTGCCGCCTCCCGCCGCGCGCAGCTGTTCGAGCGCACCCTTGATCGCCGCGGTCGTGTTCGTGCCGCGCGCGACAAATACCGTGCCGGACGCCGCAAGCGCCGCGGACGCCGCAAGCCCGCACAGGAGGGCGACCCACCCGCGCGCACATTTCCTTTTCTTGTTTGTATGCATAATCCCCACTCCTGGCGCCTTCTCGGCTTTTTACCCGCGGACTTCCCGCGGCGGTTCGTGTTTGGTGGACGATGAGGGACTCGAACCCCCGACCTTGACCGTGTAAAGGTCCTGCTCTAACCAACTGAGCTAATCGTCCGAAAGAGGCGTCAATCCTCGACGCGCTCGACGGTGATCTCCGGGTCGATCTCCCGAAGCCCCGCCTCGATGCCCTGCTTGAGGGTCATCATCGCGTACGGACACGTCCCGCAATGCCCGACCAATTTCAGGCGCACGACTTTCCCGTCGATCGAGACCAGCTCGAGATCTCCGCCGTCCGCCTGAAGAGCGATGCGCATATCTTCCAGTTTCGCCTTGATTTTCTCGTCCATTGCAGGTTCTCCTTTATGTCGGATAGATTTATATTATACCATATTTCCCCGCTCAGCGGTTCAAAATTTCTTCGCGGATCGCCCGCGGCACGATTTCGAACGTGTCCGGCTCCATCGAATAGGACGCGCGGCCCTTCGTCAGCGAACGGATGGCCGTCGAGTAGCCGAACAGGCTCGCGAGCGGAACGTGCGCATGCACGACCTGCATGTCGCCGCGCTGTTCCATGTCGAGAACCGTGCCGCGCCGCGCGTTCAGATCCCCCAGCACTTCGCCGACGTTTTCCGGCGGGGTGGTGATCTCGAGCTTCATGATCGGCTCCAGGAACTCCGGGCCGGCCGCCTCGGCCGCCTCGCGAAAGCCCATGACCGCCGCGGAACGGAAAGCGACTTCGTCCGAGATTTCCGGATCGACCAGCGTCGCGCCCGTGCATTCGACGGCGATGTCCGTCATGGGGAAGCGCGCCAGGACGCCCGTCGTCACGCCGTCCAGCAGCCCCTGCTCGACGCACTCCTGCAGATGCTTGTCCGCGACCAGATTGCGGAACTCGCGCGAAAGGCCAATGCTGCGACCCTTGCCGCGTTCCAGCGGCCGCACCGCGATCTGCAGGCTCACCGCGTGCCGCTTGCCCCCGAGTTCGCGGTCGAAGGTGAAGTCCACCGTGGCCGGCCGCGTGACCGTCTCCTCGTAGCTCACCATGGGCTTGCCCACGTTCGCCGCGCACTTGAACTCGCGCTTCAGGCGGTCCACCAGGATCTCCAGATGCAACTCGCCCATGCCCGACAGGATCGTCTGCCCCGTCTCTTCGTCCTCGCGGAAGCGGCAGGTGGGGTCTTCCGCCGCGAGCGCCTGCATGGAGGCGACGAGCTTGTCCTTGTCCGCGGAACTCTTGGGCTCGATCGCCATGAACATGACCGGCTGGGGCGCGACGATGCGCTCCAGGTAGCAGGGCTTCATCTCCGCGCAAAGCGTGTCGCCCGTCGTGCAGTCCTTCAGCCCGACGACCGCGCCGATGTCGCCCGCGTGCAGCTCCTCGCACTCGATCTGGTGGTCGGCGAACAGCCGCACGATCTTCATGATGCGCTCGCGCTTCTTCGTGCGCGGATTGTAGGCGTTGGCGCCCTTCTTGAGGATGCCGCCGTAGACGCGCACGAAGAAAAGCCGCCCGACGTAGGGGTCCGTCGCGATCTTGAAGACGAGCGCCGTCAAAAGCTCCGAATCGTCCTGCTTGCGCGTCGTTTTCTCCCCGGTCTTGAGGTCCGTCGCCTCCACGGGCGGACGGTCCACCGGCGAGGGCAGATAGTCGCAGATCGCGTCCAGAAGCGGCTGCACGCCCTTGTCGCGCAGGGACGTCCCGCAGAGCACCGGCACGAACTTGCCCGCGACGACGAGCCGGCGGATGGCCGGCGTCAGCTCCTCCGCCGTCAGGTCGCCCTTCTCCAGGTAGGCGTCCTGGACGCCCTCGTCCAGATCGGCGACCTTCTCGACCAGTTCGGCGCGCGCGAGTTCCGCCTCGTCCTTCAGATCCGCCGGAATCTCGCCTTCCGTGAACTTCTTGCCCTCCGAGGCCTCGTCGTAGACGATGCCTTTCATGCGGATGAGGTCGACGACGCCCTTGAACGCGTCCTCCCGCCCGATCGGCAGCTCGACCGGCACGGCGTTCGCCTTCAGCTTGTCGCGCAATTCCCCCACGACGCGCATGAAATCGGCGCCCATGCGGTCCATCTTGTTGACGAACGCCAGGCGCGGCACGTGGTAGCGGTCCGCCTGCCGCCAGACCGTCTCGGACTGCGGCTGGACGCCGCCCACCGCGCAGAACACGCACACCGCCCCGTCCAGCACCCGCAAGGAGCGCTCGACCTCCATCGTGAAATCGACGTGCCCCGGGGTGTCGATGATGTTGATCGTGCACCCCTTCCACTCGCACGTGATCGCCGCGGACTGGATCGTGATGCCGCGTTCGCGTTCCTGGACCATGAAGTCCGTCGTCGTGTTGCCGTCGTGCACGTCGCCGTGCTGGTGGATCTTGCCGGTGTAAAAGAGGATGCGTTCGGTCGTCGTCGTTTTGCCCGCGTCGATGTGGGCGACGATGCCGATGTTCCGTACGTTTTGAAGTGCGCTCGCCATAGTCGTACTATTATACCATAATTCGCCGCGGAATGGGACGGCGAATTGCGTCCTACCAGTCGATGGGCGTCTGCCCGTGCGCGGTCAGATAGGCGTTGCACGCCTTGAAGTGTCCGTTGCCGAAGAACCCCCGGTACGCCGAAAGGGGCGAGGGGTGCGCCGAGGCCAGCACCAGATTCGCCGCGCGATCCACGAAGGACGCCTTGCGTTGCGCGTACGCCCCCCAGAGCATGTACACGAGACCGCGGCGCTTGGCCGCCAGACGCCGGATGACGGCGTCCGTGAAGCGCTCCCATCCGCGCCCCTGGTGCGATCCGGCGCTGTTCGCGCCGCCCGAGACCGTCAGCGTGGCGTTCAGCAGGAGCACGCCTTGGTCCGCCCAACGCGAAAGGTCGCCCGAACGCCCCTGAAACGGCGTTCCGTACTCCTGCTCGAGTTCCGCGTAGATGTTCGCGAGCGACGGCGGAACCTGCACGCCGTCCGGAACCGAAAAGCTGAGCCCCTGCGCCTGGCGCGGATTGTGGTACGGGTCCTGCCCGAGGATCACGACCTTGACCTTGTCGAAGGGCGTGCGGTTGAACGCCTCGAAGATGAGGTTCGCCGGCGGGTAGACGACGCCCTTCGCATACGCCTCCTTCACGAAAGCGGCCAGCTGCGCGAAGTAGGGACTCTCGAATTCGTCCGCGAGTTCCGCTTTCCAGCTCGGCTCCATCTTCACGTCCATGGCCGCCCTCAATCGCGCTGGATGACGCCCCCGCACAAAATCGCCCCGGTCTCGGGATCGTAGCAGACGGCGCTTTGGCCCGGCGCCACGCCCGCCAGCCCCTTTTCCGGTGTGACGACGCCCGCGGCGAATTGCGCCGGGACGAGCCGCCCCGCGCTGCGGACCTTCACGAGGCACGCGAACGGCTCGTCCGTCGGCGCGCGCCCCATCCAGTTCACGTCGTCGACGCGGAACGCCGTCTTTTCCGCCTCCGCCGCATGCGCCACAATGACGCGGTTGCGGCAGGCGTCCAGGTCGATCACGTAGTACGGCTCGCCCGCCCCGCCGATGCCCAAACCCTTGCGCTGGCCGACCGTGTAGTGCCAAAAGCCCGTGTGGCGCCCCAGGACGCGGCCTTTCGTGTCCACGATGTCGCCCGGACGCGGCGCTTCGCCGATGAGTTCGTCCGTGTCGCCCGAATAGAAGTCCTGCGAATCGGGCTTGTCCGCCGCGCCCAGCCCGTGGGCGCGCGCGATTTCGCGCACTTCGCGCTTCGTCAGCTCCCCGAGCGGGAAAACGTGCCCCGCGAGCTGGTCCTGCGAGAGGCGGTAGAGGAAGTAGCTCTGGTCCTTCGCCTCGTCCGCCGCGCGGCGCACCGCATACCGCCCGTCCTTTTCCGCGATCCGCGCATAGTGCCCCGTCGCGAAAAAGTCGAACGCCAGCCCCGACTCCCGCGCCAGGCGCGGCAGAAGCCCGAACTTCATCGTCGCATTGCACCGCACGCACGGATTCGGCGTCTTGCCCGCCAGATACGTCTCGCGGAAGTACCGCACGATCGTCTCGTCGTACGCCGCGGAACAGTCGAACACGCGGTACTCTATGCCGATCTTCCGCGCCAAGGCCTCGGCGGAGGCGATATCCTCCGATTCGCCCGAACCGAAACACGCATCCCGCGTCCCGCCCTTGTACTGGCCGCGCCACAGCTTCATCGTTATCCCCACGACCGTCGCCCCGCGCGCCTTGAGCGCCAACGCCGAAACGGACGAATCCACGCCGCCCGACAGACCCACCGCCACAATCTTACCCTTCACGTCGTCCAATGTCACCTGTCTGGTCCTTCTTCTTTTCAGCCAATCACGAACGTCTGCCCCGGCTGCGGCGCCAACGCGTTCGACACCCCGTGCTCCTTCAGGAGATCCACCATGGCGGACACCTTCTCCGGCTCGCCGTGCACCGCGAACGCCTGGCGCACGTTGTCCTTGATCTCGTCCAGCCATTCCGCCAGCCCCGCCCGGTCCGCGTGCGCCGAAAGCGCGTTGATGACCTCGACCTGGGCCCGGAGCGGAATCTCCTCGCCGAAAATCTTCAGCGTCTCGCGCCGCTCCACAATCCGCCGCCCGAGCGTATTTTCCGCCTGGAAGCCCACGATCAGCACGATGTTGTCCGGATTGGATATCCCGTGGCGCAGGTGGTGCAGGACGCGCCCGCCTTCGCACATGCCGCTGGCGGCGATGATGATCATGGGTCCGGGCTTGTCGTTGAGCGCCATCGATTCCTGCGGCGTGCCCACGAACGTCATGCCCGGGAAGGTCAGCGGATCCGTCCCCGCGGCGATCATCCGCCGCGCCTCCTCGTTGTAGACTTCCCGGTGCCGCGCGTAGATTTCCGTCGCCTTGCGCGAAAGCGGCGAGTCGATGTAGACCTGGACGTCCCGCGGCACTTTCCCCTGCGCGGCCAGCCGGTTCAGATAGTAGATGATCTGCTGCGTGCGGCCGACCGAGAAGGCCGGGACGATCAGTTTCGACCGGTACAGGTTGATGTGCCGCAGATACCCCGTCAGGCGCATCTCCACGTCGTCCGCGCTCGGATGGTACCGGTCCGCGTAGGTGGACTCGATCAGCAGGATGTCCGCCCCGGTCGGATACTCGTAGTGGCGCAGGATCGGCTGGTCCGGCTGGCCCAGGTCGCCCGAGAAGAGCAGCCGGTGCCGCCGCCCGCGGTCCGCGCGGATGTCGAGCTGCACGAGCGCGGAACCCAGGATGTGGCCGGCGTTGAAGAACTCCAGCGTGATCCCGGGCGCGATCTCCCGCGGCGCATGCAGATGGACGGGCGTGAAGAGCTGCATCAGCGCGTCCACGTCGCTTTCCTCGTAGAGCGGCTCGAAGAGGTTCTTGCCCTGCTTGCGCCGCTGCTTGTTCACGACCTCCAGGTCGCGCTTCTGCAGAAAGCACGAGTCGCGTAGCATTACGTCGCACAGTTCCGTGGTGGACTGCCGCGCGAAGACCCGTCCGCGGAAGCCCTGGCGCACGAGCTGGGGCAGGTTCCCCGAGTGGTCGATGTGGGCGTGCGACAGGATGACGTAGTCGATCGTCTTCGGGTCGACCGGAATGTTCCGGTTCTTTTCGAACGCCTCCTTGCGGTGGCCCTGGTAGAGACCGCAATCCAGCAAAATGCGTTTGCCGTTGGCCTCGACGAGATGCATGGATCCCGTCGTCGTCTGCGCCGCGCCATAGAATGTCAGTTTCATATTCGCATTATAGCAAAAAGAAGCGTTTATTTCCAGTCCCGTCGCCGCGCCTCTGGACTAAAAGCGCACCCTGTCGCAAGACGCCCGGGACAGGTCGTCCCAAGGGGTTGCGAGCGAAGGCGAAAAAGGAGCACCGTCGTGAAAATATTCGGACTGCCAAGGGGTCTCGGAAAAATCATCGACAAGGCGTCTCGCCGTGTTTGCATCTTGCCGACACGGGGTGGCCGTTCCGGCGCAACGGCACCCCCGTTCCGGCGCAACGGCATCGCCGTTCCGGCGCAACGGCACCCCCGTTCCGGCGCAACGCGGCTAACGTACGACTATCAGCACGCCGTCCTTGTCCTCGAAAGGCGAACGGCGATGGACGAAGAACGCCTTGCGCTTCCCCTTCTTCGTCTGGCATACCCCGACACAATTCGACCAATTGGGTTCGTCTAACTTCGCCAATTCGTCTTCCGTCGCCGGGACGGAGCGGTCACACCCCGGATTCCGACATCTTGCCGATTACCCTGCGCCATCGCTCTGGCCTTTTCCTGAAACAGCAACGGGCGCCCCCAAGAGGATAATCTTCGGGGCGCCCGTTCATCTGGACATCGCGCGTACCGGTCATTCCCAGTCGGCGAAGTCCGTAACATAGATGATTGCGCAGTCTTCCGCGTAGATCTTCCCATCAGGCCTCACCGGCAGATCCACTCCGGCCGTCATCACCCAGCCCTTGCCGGTCAACGGAACTTTCGTCACGTAGTGGTCCGTGTACGAATCCGCAAAATGATGCTTGACGATCAACTCGCCCTTCGCGGCGATGACGTCGCGGAAGCGTTCGCCATTGTCGATGCCTTCGTCCACCAACAAGGCGGAAACCTTCCCGTTCGGCTGGATTGTCAAGGTCAGCTTGGTCTCGCCTTCCTCTCCGGAATCGCCGTGGATTGCGAGCGTCTTCGAAACGGCCGTCTTATTCGCGGCAAATACCGGCTTGTCCGCGAAGCCCTTCACCTTCCAGATGTTCTGCCAAAGGCAAAACGCGAACGTGTCGTCTTCCAGCAGAACCCTGCCTATCTTCTGGCTGCCGTCCAGGCAATAGTCCCCCGGCGAGATATACAGGCGGCGGGACCGTCCAAACACCTCCGTGTCGACGTAATAACGGCCTTCCTCTTCATCATACCCTGTCAGGGACGGTGCCTTGAACGTGGCGGTCAAGTTGCGCTCGTCGTCGTCCGTATCAATCACTACCTTGCCGGACACCTTGCCCTTCGCGTCAATCTTCACCGTCGCGTAAACGTCGTTTCCCTCGCCGTCACGGCAGTTGCCGACGCCGGCGAAGGTTCCCTGCGCCCAGGCGGGGAGAGCCTCGACCTCGACCGGAATCGTGACCGTTTTCGTCGCACCGGACTTCGCCGTCACCTTCAGGACGACATTGTAGATCCCCGGCTTCTTCGGCGAGCCGACGATCGACCACGTGCCCGTCGCCTTGTCCTT